>Ga0209992_10000864_pt1 | contig 36757 bp, 30 predicted proteins | sample 2SBtaG_2_FD_182564 | JGI IMG/M metagenome (GOLD analysis project Ga0209992, IMG submission 182564) | Deep subsurface microbial communities from Kolumbo volcano to uncover new lineages of life (NeLLi) - 2SBTROV12_ACTIVE470 metaG (SPAdes)... | ecosystem: Environmental > Aquatic > Marine >...
AGGACCAGCACAAGACCGCCAAGGAGCTCCTCGACCGGATGGCAGCGATGCTGGTTGGCCTGGCCAAGCGGCATCAGAAGCGCTGAGCCGGGAGCGGGAGCGGAAGAGCGGATCGCCATTCTCGCCGCGCACATGTAGTCGCCAACTTGCGGCGCACATGGTCGCGGGCCACACTCCCAACCATTCGAAAACCGCTGTAGCGCAAGGCTTGCCGGCGCTTGGAGGCGCATGATGCTCTGGTTTGGGCTGATCCTCGCGGCGATCGGCGGCGCGCTCCTGTATTTCTCGGGGCAAGCTGCCAACCGCGTTCTGCACATGAAGATGACCGACACGTCCAAGGTCGGCGACCTGTTCGCGTTGGCGAAGGAGGTCAGCGGTGACCTCGGCGGCGGTCCCAGCGAGCTGCGCGAATTCGTCGAAATCAAGGGCAAGGTCGGCTGCGATCGGCCCGTGACCGGCGAGTTGAGCGGTGAGTCGGCAGCGATCACGCGGACCAGCGTCGATCGCGAGTACGAACAGCTCGAGGTGGAAGAAGACAGCGAGGGCAACCGCACCGAACGCTGGGTCAGCAAACGCGACCAGGTCAACTCCAGCAAGCTCGAGGCGCCCTTCTACATAGACGATGGCACCGGGCGGATCCAGGTCCGGCCCAGCGGCGCGGCGCTCACGTTGCGCACGGTTGTCGACAAATTCGAGCCTGCGGACGCCGTTTCAAACGGTCGGTCCGCGAGCTTTGGCGCGTTGTCCTTCCACATCGGGCCCGGCCGCGCGATATCCCGCACCTACCGGGTTAAGGGTTATCGGTATCGCGAAGAGGTGCTCGGCCTCGGCGACCAGGTGTATGCGCTCGGCGAATTCTCGGACACCAGCGACGGCAAAGCGCTGCACAAACCGACGGACAAGGACAAGCCCTTCGTGCTTTCCACCAAGTCCGAGGAGGAGATCGTCGGCGCGGGCGAATCGCAGGCCAAGTGGATGAAGCTCGGCGGGCTCGGTCTGGCCGCAATCGGGGCGCTGCTGGTCGTGATCGGCGCGGTCAGGATGGTGCTCGGATGAACAACGCCGGGGTTGTCGTCAGCGTCGCAGTCCTGTGCAGCGCGCTCGCTCTTGGCGGCTGCAAGCAGAAGACGGTCGTCGACAAACACGCCGAAGAAAACGCGGTGGAGCGCGAAAAACAGCTCCAGGCCAGGCGCGATGAGAAGGGCAAAGAGGTCAAGAAGCTCAAGCGGCTGAACTGGCGGGCGATCGCCGTGGCGATGTCCTATGCCCCCGGCGGACGCAAACGAATCGACGCGCTCGGGCCGGAGTTTCCGTGGAAGGTCGACGTCTTCGAAGAGACCGGCGATAGCAACTACGACCGGGTCGTGCTCGACATGGATCGCGACGGCACGAAGGACGAGGTGTGGCGCTTCGAAGGCGGCCGTTGGACCAAGTTCGAAGGGCGGTTGTTCTGGTCGGGTCGCCAATGGGTCCAGGCCGGTCGCGGTGAAGCGGCGCTGCCCGACGTCGCGACAGTTACCGCCGGTGGCAAACCTCTGTACAAGCTCGCCGTCGAGATGCTCGAGCACAAGGCCACCGACTACGAGATGGCCGACTACTTCGCTGGTCACGGGCCCAAGGCGTCGCTCTTCGATGACGACTGGGACGCCCGCTGGGATCGCGCCGACTTGGACAAAGATCGCGACGGCAAGATCGACGAAAAGTGGCTGCGCAAGGGCAAAAAGCTCACACGCCGCGTGCTCGCCGACAAGAAGGCGTTCGTCTACAAAGATGGCCACTGGGTCGAAGCCACCAACTGACCCGACCGCAACCGACCGACCGGCCGCGATCAACCGCGAGGAGGACCCGCCATGCCCGAAGAACAGCGCCCCAAGGCCTTTGACATGATCTTGAAGACCGGCATTGCCAAGTGGTTTTCGGCCGCCAACGCCGGCGTGTACAAGATGAGCGGCGGCAAGATGGGCGGCCAGATGGGCGACGCCAAGGTGTGCCTGTTGACCACGACTGGGCGCAAGTCCGGCAAGCTGCGAACAGTGCCGCTGGTCTACACCAAGGACGGCGACAACGTGGTGCTGATCGCCTCCAAGGCGGGGCATCCGACCCACCCGCTTTGGTACCTCAACCTCGTCGCCAAGGCCGAAGTCAGCGTGCGTATCGGCGATGAAACTGCCAACTACGTAGCGCGCACCGCGGAAGGCGAAGAACGGGCTCGGCTCTGGGACCAGATGGTCGCCTGCTACGCCGACTACGAGCAGTACAGCAAGTGGACCGACCGCGAGATCCCCGTCGTCGTCTGCGAACCCGCGAAATAGCGCCAAGGTCACACGATTTGGCGTTCAGGCCGCAGCGATCCGTTCGCCGAGCGTGTGTAGCGTCTCGCGCGCGGTTCCGATGCCGAGTTCGAGCCTGCGCATGCGTCGAAAACAACGATGCAGCGGGTAATCGGTGTCAAAGCCGGTGCCGCCATGGAGGTGTTGGGCCGCGACGACGACGCGGTGGCCGGCTTCAGACGCCCAGTAGCGGGCAACCAGGAGCGCATCTGCGGCATCTCGACCGGTCGCGAGGAGCCACCCGGCTTGCCAGAAAGTCAGCTGCATCGCCTGGGTGTCGATGTACATGTCACCGGTTCGTTGCGACACGGCCTGGAACATCCCGATCGGCATGCCGAATTGCTCGCGGGTGCGGCAGTGGTCGGCGGTGAGCTTGAGCGCCATGGTCGCGATCCCCAGCTGTTCGGCGCACCGTGCCAGGGCGGCGCGATCGAGGGCGGCGTTTGCGGCGGCGGAGTCCCCGATATGGATCGCAGCGACGTCGTCGAGTCCGAGCGCGTGTAGCGGCTGATTGTCGGTCGCCTTTTGCGGCATGGGAGCGAGCCCGTCCGCGTCCTTTTCAACCCAGAAGAGGCCCACGGCATCGTCGGTTTTCGCGGTTAGCAGCACGCCCGCCGCGTGGTCAAACCAGGTCGCGCAGGTCTTGATGCCGTGGATTCGCCAGCCGTCGTCGGTTTGCAGCGCCAGGGTGCCCGGATGCCGCTCGTCCCGGTGGGATTTTTCGAGCCACGCGCAGCTGATCACGCCCTTGCCCGAGAGCACCTTCTTCAGCGCTGCCTGGGCCTGGGGGTTGTCGCTGGCCGCGAGCGCGGGAGCTCCGACGACGATCGTGTCCGCGACGGGGATCGGCGCCACGTGTTTGCCGGTTTCAATGGCGAGCAGGCACGCTTCGACCAGCCCAAGTCCGCCGCCTCCCGCCGATTCGGGTACCGCGATGCCGACCAGTCCGGATTCGACCAGCGAGCTCCATAGCGCCTCGTGAAAGAAGCCGCCGCCGGCCTCGATCTTGTCGAGCACATCCTTGTGGCAAGCGCCGCCGATGATCTGCCCGGCAAGCTCCGCGATGGCTTTCTGGTCGTCGGAAAACGCAAAACTCATGGTCTTCTTTCCTGCTGGTGTGCTTCTTTCCTGCTTGTGTCGTCTCGGCCGGGATGTGGGCCGCTGACTACGTCTTCTTGTCCTGCGCGCCGGTGCGACCCGGAGGTGCCGCGACCGCTTCGAGCCGTACGTCAAACCCGGAAAACGCCTCGAGCCCCATCTTTTCGAGCTCCACCGCGGTCACACGGGCGCCCATCGGGCCACGTTCGCACCACCGCGCCATGGCGGAGACGGTCCGCTCATCGGACTGGAACACAGCTTCGGCGCCACCGTCGTCGGTGAATCGGACCCATCCGAGCACGCCCCACTGGTTGGCTTGCCGCTGCATCATCGTGCGGAATTGGGTGCCGGCGAGGTCGCCTGCGATCGTGGCTTTCTTTTGGATTCTTCGGAGCATGTCGGGCCCTCAACGACGCCGCGGCAAGCGCAGGGCCGCCATGGAGATAATGTCGCGCTGGACCTCGTTGGCGCCGCCGCCAAACGTCAGCACAAGGCTCATGCGGTAGAACTTCTCGAGCCGTCCCTGCAACGCCGCACCGCGCGATCCGCGCTGCAACATCCCGGCCTCGCCGAGCACTTCCATGAGCAGGCGGGCGCCCTTTACGTAGAACTCGCTGCCAAAGACCTTGATGGCCGAAGCATCCGCGGGGTGAAGGCGGCCGGCGGCGATGGCCCAGGCCTGTTTCATGTTCCACAAGCGCAGCAGGTCCACGTGGGCTTTGACCTCGGCGAGGTTGGCGCGAACCCACGGCAGGTCGAGCAGCATCCGCTCGTCATCGGCGGGTGTTTCGGCTGCCCATTGGCGCGTTAGTTCTGCGCAGTATTCGATCGGTCCGACCGCGTTGAGGGCGACGCGCTCGTGGTTGAGCTGCGTCGTGATCATCTTCCAGCCGTTGCCTTCGCCGCCGACGACGCTATCGGCCGGCACGCGGACGTTGTCGTAGTAGCAGGCGTGCGTGTTGTTGCCGCCGAGGTTGTGCATCGGCCGGATCGTCAGCCCTTCGGCGTCGGTCGGGACGATGAAGATGGTGATCCCGGCGTGGCGCTTGGCTTGCTCGGACGTGCGCGCGGCGAGCCACATGTAGTCGGCGTGGTCGGCGAGACTGGTCCAGATCTTCTGCCCCGAGATGACGTATTCGTCGCCTTCGCGGACGGCCTTGGTGCGCAGGGACGCCAGATCCGTGCCGGCGCCCGGTTCGGTGTAGCCGATGGAGAAATGGCACTCGCCGCGCACGATGGCCGGCAAAAAGCGCTGTTTTTGGGCGTCGGAGCCGAAATTCATGAGCGCCGGACCGACCGTGTTCAGGGTCAGGATCGGCACCGGGAAGCCCGCGCGTTGGACCTCGTCGAAGAAGATGAACTGTTCGATGGGCCCGCGTTGTTGCCCGCCCCACTCCGCTGGCCAGCCGATTCCCAGCCAGCCATCGGCGCCCAATTTTCGTACCGCGGCCATGTAGAGGGGGCCGCCGCCTTCGCTGTGGTGCAGCTCATCGTCGAGCTCGTCGTTGAGCAACTCGGCCATGTACGCGCGGATCTCGTCGCGCAGGGCGTACTGCTCGGGGGTGAAGTCGATATGCATGGCGTGCCTGTCTCGCGTTTGGTGCGGGTTGTCGGCGTGTCAGGGGGATTGGTTGATGTCGTCGACGAACGAGCCGCGGCCAGGCGCGTTCTTCTCGAAGACTTCGGGCTTGACGATGACGAAGAGCGCCTTGGCCTTTCCGATCAGCGTCTGGTTGCCGCCGCCGTCGATGCGATGAGCTTTGGCATCAACATGCACGGTCCGATCGCCGCGCTTGGTCTCGCGGGCGCTGTACCGAATGGCGACGTTGAGTGGAGTCGGCAGCACATAATCGACGGTCAACTTGGCGGTCACGATCGGCAGCCCTTTGCTGATCAGCGCGAACCCACACGTCTGATCGAAGGCCGCCGCGACCATCCCGCCATGCGCCCAACCGGGTGCGCCGACGCACGTTTCATCGAACGTGATCGCGCCAACTGCGACCTCGTCTTCCATCGCCAGCTTGAGGCGCGGTACCGACGGATTGGAGCCGCCCACGAGCCACACGCGATCGGTCCAACGCACCGGATCACGGACGTAGCTGCCGTCTTTCCAGGCGGCCTCAAAGCTGCGCGCGCCGGCCTTTTCGAGCTTTTCGACCGCGGCATCGGCCATCTCGCGCACGGCGTCGAGCGTATCGGCGGTGGCGTCGGTCGCGGTGCATAGGCGCGCGAGCTCATGGATGGACGCGGCGAGCTTTCGCTTGGCGGCCCAGTCCCGGTAGGCCTCGCTCTGGCCATCGAGGTCGTCGGGCACGTCCCACGCGGCGGACAGGAAATCGGCCGCGGTCTGGACCTTGTCGTTGGGCGACTGATCGGCGCTGCTTGTCGGGTTGGTGATGGCCACGACCTACGCTCCCGCCGTCTGTGTGGCGGCGTCTTGATCGCCGGCGCTGTCATTCCCGGCGCTGGCATTCCCGGCGCTGGCATTCCCGGCGCTGTCATTCAAAGCGATGGCGTGTTTGCGCGCCCAGCCGTAGTCGGGTTTGCCGGATGGTTGCCGGTTCAAGTCGGCCACAAAATGCAGCTTGCGAGGCGCTTTGTACCCGGCCACGCGGCTGCGGCACTGGGCTTCGACGGCGGCGGCGTCGGCGGCGGCGCCATCGCGCAACAGGACCAGCGCCTCGACCCGTTGCCCCCAGCGCTCATCGGGCACGCCAACAACGATGGCGTCCTGCACCGTCGGGTGGCTCTTGAGCGCCTCTTCGACCTCTTCGGGGAAGACCTTTTCGCCGCCGGTATTGATACACACCGACCCGCGACCGAGCACCGTGATCGAGCCGTCCTCGTTGGGGATCGCCATATCGCCGGGCATCACCCAGCGCTTGCCGTTGCGTTGCACGAACGTCGCCGCCGTCTTTTCGGGCGCCTTGTAGTAACCCAGCGGGATATGACCCGTGCGAGCCAACCAGCCCACTTTGCCGGAGCCGGGCTCGATCTCGTTGCCGTCCTTGTCGACGACCGCAGTGCCGTGGCCGTGCATGATGAACTTGGCCGCGCCGCCCCTCGTGCTCATCGCGGTGCCCTGGTGGCCGGTCTCGGACGACCCGAAGTTATTGAGCACCATCGCATAAGGCAGCAACTCGGTGAGCTTCTCCTTGACGACCTCCGACAAAACCGCGCCCGCGCTGCTGAGCGTAAACAAGCAGTCCGCGTCGTAGTCGCCCGCTTCGAGCTCGTCGGCAAACGGCCGCGCCATCGCATCTCCGACCAGGTTGACGACGTTGACTTGCTCCGCCTCGATAAGCGCGCACGTCATCTTCGCGTTGAAGCTCCGCCCCGGCACCAGGCACACGGTTCCGCCGGTGAACAGGCAGATCCACGTCGCCAATTGCGCGGCACCATGAATCAGGGGCGCCGCGCCATGGATGTTCATGCGCGTATCGCCGGCCGCCACGATCGGTCGCAGCTCGTCGGGCGCCTCGATGTCGTCGCCGCCGGGCCGCCCACCCTGCAAAGCGGCAAAAAACAGGTCCTCGTGCCGCCACATCACGCCGCGCGGCATGCCGGTCGTGCCGCCGGTGTAGATGATGTAGAGGTCGTCATTGGACCGCTCACCGAACGAGCGCTCATCGCTACCGGCAGCGAGCGCGTCTGCGAATTCAACGGTCGCAAGCGCCGAGTTTTCGGGCTTTTGGGGGTGATCGGCCGGATCGGGCGCGGTGATGATGGTGCGCAGCTTCGTGTTGCCTTCGGCGGCCTCTTCGACGTCCGGCAAGAAGCCGCCCTGCGTCACGAGCGCGACCAACTCAGCGTCTTCGAAGATGTAGCGAAGCTCGTGCGCCACGTACCGATAGTTCACGTTGATCGGCACGGCCCGTAGCTTGAGCGCGGCGATGGACCCGGTGACGAATTCGGCGCTGTTGTACAGGTGCAGCCCGATGTGATCCCCGGCCCCGACCCCTTGCGCAGCGAGGTAGTTCGCCAGCTTCGTGGCGGCCGCGTCCAATTGACCGTATGTCAGCCGATCGTCACCGCAGACCACGGCCAACTGCTCCGGCACCGCGTCCGCGACAAGCTCAAACAAATCCGCGATGTTGTACGTCAAACTCATCGTCGTATTCCGTCCGTTATAACAGGGGGTGTGATCTTTTACCCGGTCAGCTGTCGCTGTCCGGGCCGATCACACCCGGGGGCGTTGTTTCGTTTCTCCGTGGTGCAAGCACCACTGCGCGCCAGGACAGCCTTCGGCATGTCCGCTTGCCCAGACCCCTGATGGCGGTCGTGACCGGGTAATGAATCACGCCCAATAACGGGGTCTGACCCTTACATATTACATATTAATTCAGCGTGCTGTTCGATCCGTCCCTCGCGCAAACGCGCGACTGCTCAGTCGGAGGCGCTAAAGTGTAATATGTAAGGGTCAGACCCCCTGGTCCATGGTTAGTTGGGTTCGGCGCCGACGATCCACATCGCGAAGAACTGCGAACCGCCGCCGTATGCGTGACCGAGGGCTTTCTTGGCGCCTTCGACCTGGTGATCTCCTGCCTTGCCGCGGACCTGCTGAGCCGCCTCGAGGAAGCGCAACATTCCGGACGCGCCGATTGGGTTGGACGACAGCACACCGCCGGACGGATTGACCGGCAGCCGCCCGCCGAGCTCGGTGTCGCCCCGATCGACCATCTTCCAACCGTCGCCGCGGTCGCAGAGGTCGAGGTTTTCCAGCCACATCGGCTCGTACCAGGAAAACGGTACGTACAGCTCGGCCACGTCGATCTCGTCGCGCGGGTTTTCGATCCCGGCTTTGCGGTACAGCTCTTGGCCACAGTTAGCGCCGGCGAGCGGGTCCACGTCGTCGCGGTCGGGGCGGATGATCGGCTCGGTGCGAATGCCGGTTGCGAGCACCCATGCGGGCGGACCTGGGGCCTTGGCGGCGGCCTCTTCACTGGCGAGGACGATGGCGCCGGCGCCGTCGGAGCTGGGACACGTCTCGAGGTAGCGGATCGGATCCCAAAGCATCGGCGAGTCGCGCACCATGGCTTCGTTGATGCCCGGGATCTGCAGGTGGGCGTTGGGGTTCTTGAGCGCGTTGAGCCGGTCTTTCACGGCGACCTTCAGGCCGATGTGGTCAGGTGCCTCGGTGCGTTCGATGTAGCGGCGGATGAGCGGCGCGAAATACCCGCCGGCGCCGGCGACCGATGGCGGCAAGAACGGATACTTGGGCGACAGGGCCCACATCGCGTTGGACTCGGACTGCTTTTGGTAGGCGACCGCGAGAACCCGTTCGTATTGCCCCGAACGTACGAGGTAGCTGGCGACAACGGCGGTCGAACCGCCCACGCTGCCCGCGGTGTGGACACGCAGGATGGGTTTGTCGGCCGCTCCAAGCGCGCCGGCCAGGGTCAGCTCGGGCTGCATGACGCCTTCGAAGGTGTCGGGCGCTTTGCCGAGGACCACGGCGTCGATATCGGCGAAGGTGAGGCCGGCGTCTTCGAGCGCGAAGAGCGCGGCTTCTCGGACCAAACCGGGGATGTTGACGTCCTTGCGAACGGCGGCATGGCGCGTCTGGCCAACGCCGATGACGGCGCACGGTCGGTCGGGCTGGGTTGCTTTGCGCGCCATCTACGCGGCCCCTTCGTAGTCGTCTGCCGCGAGCACGCACAGCAGGTTTTGTTGCAAGCACGGGCCGCTCGTCGCGTGGGCAACGCCGCGATCGGAGCGACCGTCAGTGATGCGTTCGGCGATCTCGGCGATGTTGGAGAGCCCCGTGACCATCGGCGTATTCGTGGCGGGCAGGATCGACGCGGCGCCTTCTTCGAGGACCGTTTCCATCAGCAGCAACCGCTCATGTTCGTAGCGGGTATGCAGCGCCGCGCAGTCGATAGTGTCCCAGGCGACGTCCATCGCCTTGACGCAAACCCGTGTGCTGCGCGACGTCGCGAGGTTGCGGACACCGAGCTCCGCCGGCTCGATGCGGTGATCGATCGCCTCGATCCACGCCGGCCGGTCGCAGCATTGCCGCACCAGGTCACCCGCCGCCAACACCACAGCCGCCGCGCCATCGGTCACGGGCAGCGGCGAAACGGACGCCATGTCTCCGAAACGGCCGCTGTTTTGCATCGCGCTCACCTGCAGACCGGCAAGTACATCCGAGTCCGGCCACAGCGGCGCCAACGTGTAGGGGTCCAGTTGCAGCACCGACACGTCCTTGAGCGAGCCCGCGCTTGCCCGGCCAAAGCCGTAAACAAGCGCCGCGTCGATGTCGCCAAGCTGCAGCCGCGTCCAAGCTTCGTACAACGCCCAGGCGCCATCCATCTCGACGTGCGACTCGCGAATCGGCGGCCACGCGGCGATGCCATCGAGGCCCTGGACGAACGAAAACGGCCGGCCGATCAGCATGTCGCACGAGCCCGAGCACACAAAACCGATACGGTCCGCCGCCGGACCCGCACCCGCCAGCGCCTGCGAGACGACGGCATGGATCAGCTCCACCTCGTCGCGTTCGGCCAGCTCCTCGTGGATCGCCGCGCCGCTGATGACCGCGATATCACGCATCGCCCGCCTCCCCCGCGACCGGCGCAAACCACTTGATCGACTCGAGCGTGGGCGCGAGCTCGTCGTCCTCCACCCACTCGGCTCTTACGCGCATTCCGGTGTGCACATCGTCGACGTCGCAGCCCCCGACGAGGTGAAAAAGCGGCGTGTTTGCCCCGTCGAGCAGCACCTGGGCGCACACATAGGGCGGCGGAATGCGCTGGCCCTCAAACGGGATTCGCACCACGCAAAACGTCAGGACGGAGCCCTCGTGCGCGACCTCCCGGGTCTGCAAACAGCGCTTGCCGTTGATCGGGCTGCTATGCCGCATCGGCACGTACACTTCGCCGCTTTCCGGGTCGACGGAACCGAGCAGTTTGCGCTGCATCAGGGCCTTGAGGAAGACCGTCTGCCCGACCCCAGCCGCGATGGTGTAGTCGAGTCGGATCGGCGTGATCAGCTTGCGAACCGGTTTTTCAGGGCCTTTCGCCTCGTCGTGCGCGGGTCGATCCGGCACCGGCAGCGCTTCATCTCCGGGCACAAACGCCGCGATATCGCGCATGGTCCCGGTCCGATCGGTGGCCCAGAGCGCGGTCACTCGCATGCCCGTCTTCATGGCCCTTTCATCGCCTGTATCCACGACGTGGAGCGTGGTCGACGTCGCGCCTTCAAGCCGAATCAGCGCGAAGGCGAATGGGTGGTCGAGCGGGTGCTTGTCGCCGGGCTGTTCGACCCACGTCCAGGCCGTAACCTCGCCGCCGGGTCCGACGGGTACGAGCTCGCGTGTCGCCTCGCCGGTCCAGGGTGCGTATTCGGTGGGCGGGCAAATCACGTCGCCCGTGCTTGTCTTTGCGCCGAGGAGTTGGCCGTCGCGCAAGGCGGTGAAGAAGGCCGAGAGCACGGCGCCGAGGCTTCGCTTGTACGGATAGGCGAGCGTGTAGGGCGCGGTGAGGACCGCGTCGGAAGCAGGCATGGAGGTCACAGACACGATTCAGCCGTCGATGAGCATCGAGAGGTAGTACTTCATGTCGGGGCCATCGGGCTCGCCAACATGGATGTGTTTGATCTGCTGGTAAGCGGCCAGGCCGGAGTCGCCGAGCTCGCGCCCGATGCCTGACTGCTTGTAGCCGCCGAACTCGTATTCGGGCATCAGCAGGTGAAAATCGTTGACCCAGACCGTGCCCGCTTCGAGCCGCCGCGCCATCTGCAGGCCCTTTTCGGTGTCGCCGGTCCAGACAGCGGCGGACAGGCCATATTCGCTGTCGTTGGCCATAGCGACCGCTTCGTCCTCGTCGTCGTAGGCGATCACGCACATCACCGGTCCGAAGATCTCCTCGCGGGCCACGCGCATGTCGTTGGTTACGCCGGTCAGGATCGTCGGCTCGAAGTAGAAGCCCCGGTCGAGGTGCTCGGGTCGCTTTCCACCGCATGCAACAGTCGCGCCTTCTTCGATCGCGAGGTCGACGTAGCGCTGGGCATTGTCGCGTTGGCGGGCGCTGATGAGGGGTCCGACCGTGGTCATGAAGTCTTCGGGCGGACCGACGACGAGCGTCTGGGCGGTTTGGACCATGCGCGCCACGAATTCGTCGTGAATGGACCGCGGAACGAGGACGCGGGTGCCGGACTGGCAGACCTGGCCGCTGTGAAAGAAGCAGCCGAAGAGCGCCCCGGGCACGGCTCCATCAAGATTGGCGTCCGCGCAGATGATGTTCGCCGCTTTGCCGCCGAGCTCCAGCGTGACCTCTTTGACCGTGTCTGCGGCCGATTTCATCACGAGCTTGCCGACGTTGGTCGAACCCGTGAACGCGACCTTGTCGACGCCGGGATGCTCGACGAGCGCTGCACCCAACTCCGGGTCGGGCCCGGTCAGCACCGCGAGGACTCCGGCAGGGATGCCCGACTCGGTCAGGATTTCGGCGAGCTTGATGGCGCTGGCAGGCGTGTATGGCGACGGTTTGAGGATCACCGGGCAGCCGGCGGCGAGGGCGGGCGCAAGCTTCCAAGCGGACGCGGCGAACGGGAAGTTGAACGGCACGATGGCGGCGGCGACTCCGATCGGCTCACGGCGCAGCAAGTTGCGGCTGGGCACCGGCATCGCGCCGGTGGCGTCGACCTCCTGCTCCTGGGCTTCGATCGCATTGGCGTAGTAATGAAAAACCATCGACGCCGCGCTGACATCGGCGGTGTTCGCCTTGCGCATCGTCGAGCCACCGTCGCGGATTTCGAGCCCGGCGATCGTCTCCTGCTGTTCGACAAAGGCGTCCGCGGCGGTTCGCAGGACAGCCGCGCGCTCGCTGGCGGGCAGGTTGCACCACGTCCCTTCGCGATGAACCCGGCGCGCTGAATCGACGGCTCGCTGCACGTCTGGGGTCCCGGCGGCCGCGAAATGGGCCCACGGCTGCTCTGTGGCGGGGTCGATGCTCGGATACGTTGCGCCGCTCTCGGCGGGACATTGGGCGCCGTCGACGAAGAGGCCATAGGTCGGCAAATCGGTCATGCGATCCTCTCGCGCACCGGGGCGGCCGCTACCAGCACCAAGGCCAAACCGCGGCTGCACAATCCCGCTGCGACCACGCGGGCCGGCAGCGTTGGCGAAAACTGTCTTGAATCGGTCGAGCTATTTGGCTTGCGGCAAGATGGCGCGCATTTTCATGGCCATCTGCAGGTTGCCCGCGATCTTGAGCTTGCCCGACATGTAGGCCATCTGGCCGTTGATATCGCCGTTGGTCATCTTGACGAACTCGTCGGCTTTCATGCGCAGCGTGGTCGTGGGCTTTTCGTGCGCGCCTTCGGTCACCGAGATCGCCTGGTCCGCGATGGTCGCGTGCCACGTGCCACCGTCATCGCCGGCCAGCTCGAATTGGTAGATGCAGGAGACGTTCTTGGCGCCAGCCGCGTTGAAGCGGTCGCCGAGGGTGTCGAAGTAGTGCTGCACGTTGTCGATGCGGAAGGTCATCTCAAGCTCCAGGTCCAAAGTTGGGCCGCGCGCCTCTCCGCCAGCGAATTCAGGCCGCTGAGCGGTCGCGTTGTGCGCCGAAGAGTTGTCTTTTTGCAGAGTAGCGCGCGGTTTTAGAACGTGTTCTAGGCGCGGAGGGTGGCGGCTGCCCGGGACGTTGTCAACGTGTACGACGCCGACTTTCGGCGCTCTACCCGTCCCGCTCGCGGAGGGTCTTGCATCGAATGCACGCCACGCTCTCGGGCGCCACCTTGAGTCGCGCGTAGCCGATCGGGTCGTCGCACACGATGCAAAACCCGTAATCGTCATCTTCGAGCCGTTCGATCGCAGCTTTCACGGCGATCAACCGGTCGCGCAGTCGGTATTGGCTCTCTTTGGCCATCTGCTGCATCTGGATCGCGTCGATGCGCGATACGCGTCCGATCGGCGAGTCCAGATCGACCGGCTTGGCGTGCTCGGCCCCATCTGTAAATGCGGCGGACAGCTCGTCGCGCAGCGCCCTCAGTTCGGCACCGATTTCGACGACTTGCGCCTCGGTCAACTCTTCAGGGGGCTCGGCGAACATGCCAGCATCTTGGCGAGCCGCGATCGACGCCGCAAGCGCAGCCGAGCACAGCATCAGCGGCGCGGCACCCATTGGCGACAACCGCATCATCTGCCAGAGTCGTTGCCACCCCGAAATCGCGAACCCCCAACGCCGGAGCCCCATGCCCATGTTCCGCTTCTTGACAGTCGCTGCGTTCATCGCGCTCGTCGCCCTGTGCACCGCGTGCGGTCCCGGCAAGAAAGAGGTTGAAGCCGCCGCCAAACCCTGCGCCGACCGCCTCAACGCCGCCTGGAAAGCCCGTGCCGCCGGGCTGAGCACTCCGGTTACCCCGAGCGCCCTCAACCCGCCCGCCGTCTTCGGTTTCGACAACCCCGCCGTCAACGCTGCGATCGTCGGCGCTTCCGAGATGCGCAAGGGCGCAGGGGCACAACGAGACCGGCTCCACAAGATCCGCGACGGCAACAAGACCGGCATCACCACCAACGACCTCCGCAACGGCGTCGATTGGATCCAGGGCCGCTGGCCGCGCAAGGCCCAGCCCGTCTCGCTCATCAAGCACTACACCGGCTGCGCGAAATACCGCTACGTCCTCTGGGTCGACGAGCTCAAGCTGCTCAAGCCGACAACCGATGTCGTCGAAGGCTCCAAGCGCACCGGCAGCCCGGTGTCGAAGCTGGTCGACAAGAACGCCCAGATGCTGATCAAGCGCCGCAGCGGCCTCTTCTTCCCCGGCGAACTCTGGGCCCAGGTGACCGTCGTGGACCTCGATAACGCCAAGATCGTCGCCAACTGGCTCGCCCGCGCCAAGAGCGGTCCCAAAGTCCGCGGAAACCTCGTGAAGAACCTCTTCGACCGGCTCGAAAAGCAGATCCACAAGACGCTTGAGGCCAAGTTCTTGCTCAAGTAGTGGAACATGGCGGAAGCCCCCGAATTTGCGTATAGATACACGAGGAGACCGCCCCGATGTCGAGCCCCACCGCCGCCGCGCCAGGTGTCTTCGAAGGCACATTCGGCGATTCGCGTGTGGGCTGGCAGGTCAAGCGCACCCACGTCCTGCCGGTGCTCATCCAGTGCTGCATCTACACGTATTGGGGCCTGTACTGGCGGGAGCTGACCGAGCGTCTGCCGGTGCTGGTCTGGCTGCTTGGCGTCGCCTACCTCCTCGATGCCGTCCTCCAGCTCGCCGTCCGCAAACGCTACGTCCTGTCGTTCGCGCCGATGCCCGTGGTGCTGAGCAGCGGTCTGTTCGTGCTCTTCCCACCCGAGCGCTGGCACATCATGGCCGTGGCCGTCGTCGTCGCGATGCTGTCCAAGACGTTCGTGCGCAGCCGCGGCCGCCACATCTTCAACCCGTCGGGCGTCGGCCTGGCGGTGCTCGGTTTGCTCACCATCGCGTTTCCGAGCCTTTCCGACGGCGAGATCGCGCACGCCTTCTCGGTGCCGCCAAACATGACCGAAGTGCTCGTGATCGCGGCCCTGATCGCGCAAACCCGCGTTCCCGTCGTGCTGATGACGATCGCCGCCTGGCTCGGCATGACACTGCAGATCCACCTGCTGACCATCATGCCGCACCTCGGCCTCGGTGGCGGTCCATTCGAGCCGCTGTGGGCCCCGGTCGCGCTCGTTCTCGTGCTGCTCATCACCGACCCAGCAACCAGCCCCAAGACACCGCGCGGCCAGGTGCTGTTCGGCCTCTTCATGGGCGTCGCGACCGGGCTGGCCGGAGAGGTGCTGATGATCCTCGGCGCCTCCGATTACTACGGAAAGGTGCTCGCCGTGCCGATCGCCAACGGGTTCGCGCCCCTCTTTGACCAGCTCGGTGGCCGCCTGCCCAAGCTCGCCGCCCTGGATCGGCGCCACAACCTCAAGCACGTCGCTGCGTGGCTCGTCATCGTCATCATCGCCCTGCCGATCGCCGACAAGGGCAGCTTCTTCGGCGGTGATCTGCACGAGCACAGCACAAACCGAACGCCCGGCGTGGTGGCGCGCGACGACGGATCGGTGTCCTGCGATGACAATCCAATGCAGTGCGAGCCGTTCGCGTTCATCGACGAGGCGGCTTGCTGGATCGCCCATTTTCGAGGCGAAGCGCCCTGCGGAAACCTCCACGAACGCGCCATCAGCGAGGCCATGCTGCGAAAGGTCGCCGCTGGTGGCCGCGGTCAATACGGAAAGGCGGCACCCGAAAAGAGCCGGCGCCCATGACCGTCACGTGCCCACAGCAGGCTGTTGAACGGGCCTCGTCGCGCCCACAAATCGCGCTGATCGGTGCGTCTTTCATCGCCATGGCCGGGTTTGCGAGCGGCTGTGCGACGGCTCGACCCCTGGTTCCTCTCGACAAGGGCGAAGTCGCCTGGGAGCTCTCGACCCCGGGCACGTGGCTGGGCAGCGGAAACGTGCGCTTTCCGGCGACCGATATCGTCGTCGGCGCGCGCTACGGCACATCCGAAACCACCGAAGCCGCGTTGCGTTTGCATGGAGCGCCGTTGCCCTTTGGCGTCATCGGCCTCGAAGCGGCGGGCATCTATCACGGCCACGCGGCCTCGGGTTGGCGACCGGGCTGGCACGTGCAGGCAAACGGCGGGCTGTTGGTGAAGGCGTCCCGCTTGTTGGAGCGACCGGCAAACGCGGTGCGCGGCGGGGTTGGCGCGACGGTGCTGATCCACAGCGAACCCGTGCGTTGGTTGCGGCCCTACCTCGTCATCGAAAACAACGTCGTGATCGTGGACATGAGCTGGGTTCCTTCCGCGATGATCGGGGTCCAGGTCGATGCCGGGCCACGCGTGCAGCTCTCGTTTGAGATCGGGGCCGCCGCGTTGAACAAGTCGTTCCTTCACTGGACCCAACCCTACGAACAATCCTGGCCTGGAGGCGTGTTGTGGACCGGCTTTGGCATCACGATGCGCGGCGAACGAGCGACACGCGCCAGACCGCGATCTGCACCGGCAACCGTCTCTCCCTCCCCGCGGGTGACCAAATGACCAACGTGCGCTCATCCGGGTCGTCCGGCGTGCTGCTATCGCTGATGTCGGCTGCAGTGATCGGGACGTTTTGCGGCGGCTGCTCGATGGATCGTTGGCTACTGTACGTGCCGATCGCCGCGGACTCGTACGAGCTGCCGCACAACAAGGCGCCCGACGAACAGGTCCACGAGATCGCGTTCGACAGCGAAGACGGCACCGAGATCGTGATGGTTCTCGCCACCCAGGCCGAGCCAGCCAAGCACCCCACAGTGCTCTACATGCACGGTCAGGGAGGCCACGTCGATAACTTCTGGCGCTTTGCGATGCTGCTGTGGTCGCGCGGATACAACGTCGCCGTGCTCGACTACCGAGGCTTCGGCAAGAGCGAGGGCGACCCGGACGAGGAGGGGCTTCTCATGGACGGTCGGGCCGCCTACCGGACCCTCGCCAAGCGCGCGGACATCGACCCCAAGCGCCTGGTGATTTGGGGGTTTTCACTGGGCAGCGGCATCGGGTCGGCCACCGCCCGGCGGTTCGCGCCTCGCTCTGCCAAGACCACCGAGAAGGTGCCCAAGCCGGTCGCCCTCGTGCTCGAGTCTCCGTTTTCATCGATGGCGGCGATGATCGAAGGCAGCGGGCCGATCACCGTGCCGTCCGATTGGGTTTCAGACGTGACCTTGGACAACCTTGGCAACGTCGTCGCGATGGAGCTGCCCTTGGTCGTCGCGCACGGTCGCGCAGACCGCCGGATCCCCTTCCGAATGGGCGAAGAAGTCCACGAAAAAGCCCACAAACCCAAGGCGTTCGTGCCCGTGGATGGGGCCGACCACGGCGAGGTGCTCGACCAGGCGGCGACCCAAGTCTTCACCGAGCTCGCCACCGTCGCCCCGCCAGCCGCGCCCTGAGAACACTCCATGACTGTGAGCACGGTGATGCTCGGCGGCGGCGCGGTGCTTGCTTGTGGCTTGTTGACCTGGGCTTGGACGGCGATGCCAACCTGAGTTGGGCCCGAGACTCAGCCCGCTTGGATCGCGCGAAACTGGTCCATCGCTGCCACCAAGCGCGGCAAGATGCCCAACTCCAGCGCGCTGTGACCGGCGTCCGGCACGATCTTGAGCTCGGCGGTGGGCCATCTCGAAGCCAACGCGTAGGCGGTCGAGGGCGGGCAGATCGCGTCGTAACGTCCCTGCACAATGATCCCGGGAATGCCGGCCAGGTTGCCCGCGTCGCGCAGCAGTCGGTCGTGCGGTCTCAGCCACGCGCCATGCACGAAGTAGTGGCTCTCGATGCGGGCGAAAGCGTGCGCGAAATGGGGGTCGATCTGTTCGCGATCGGACGGATCGTCGCGCAGGCGGCTCGTCGCGAACTCCCACCGTGTCCACGCGACCGCGTGTTCGAGGCGCGCGTCGTCGTCGTTGCCGGCCAGCCGCTTGTAGTAGGCGGCCAGCATGTCGTGCCTTTCCTCGACCGGGATGCGTCGCGAAAAGCGCTCCCACGCCCCTGGAAAGAGCCGATTGGTGCCGTCTTTGTAAAACCAGTCCAGCTCGCTGCGGCGCGCCAGGAAGACGCCGCGAAGGACCATGCCCAGCACCCGCGGCGCGTTCTGTTCGGCATAGGCGACGGCGAGAGTGGAGCCCCACGAGCCGCCGAAAAGCAGCCAGCGCTCGATACCGAGGTGCTTGCGGATGCGCTCGAGGTCGTCGACGAGATCCCAGGTCGTGTTGGCCTTGAGGCTGCCGTGTGGCGTGCTCCGACCGCAGCCGCGCTGGTCGAACAGGATGATTCGGTAGTGGTCGGGGTCGAAGACTCGCCGGTTCCAAGCCTGGCAACCGCCGCCGGGGCCGCCGTGCAAGAACACGACGGGTACGCCATCTCGCCGGCCGCACTGTTCGTAGTAGAGCGCGTGGCCGGCACCGACGCCGAGCACGCCGCTGTCGTACGGTTTGATGACGGGGTAGAGGCACTGCACGGCCGCAAAGCCTACAGGGTGAGTCTGCCCGTTGCCACCGGCGGCGCGACGCCTGCAGCGAAATAGGAGCAGCAGATGTTTCGCTCAACAGCGCGGACTACAGCGTCAACAGGTAGGCCACAAGGTCGCGCTTTTGTGCTTCCGTCAGGTGGTCGGTGCGACCCATGGTCTTGGCCGTCTTGTTGAGCACACCCATCAGCGACTTGGCACTGCCGTCATGCAGGTACGGCGCGGAGTGCCACAGGCCGCTGAGGCTCGGCGTGTTCAGGCGCAGGTCGACTTTGGGGAACTGGCCGGCTTTGGCCATGTGCGCGACGCCGGCTTCGATGAACTTGTCGATGTTGTTCGACGTGCCGACCTCGTGGCGTTTACCGTCCGTCCATTTGCCCGGGGTGTGGCAGCTCGCGCAGGCCGTCTTCGGGTCCATGAAGATCTTCTGGCCGCGCTCTTGGGCATCCGTCAGCCCTTCTTTGCGCTTGAACGGGCTGGTCGGCATCGCTTCCATACCCGTCAGCAGGAACGTTTCGAGCGCCGTCAGCTCGATCTTGTTGAGGCCGTGGCCGCCCATGCGCGAGATGGTCTGCGTCATGTTGTCCTTGAGCTCGTCTTCGCTGCCGACCCAGTTGAACGGCGCCGTGCCCGCGAGACGTCCGGCGAGCGCCGGGGTTTGACGGGAGCCGCCGACGACGAGCCAGGTGTGCTTGTCCTCGTCACCATCGACGTGGCAATCGGCGCAAGCGAAGTCGCTGTTGGACGAGATCGCGAGGTTGCGCGCGAAGTGGAAGGTGCTGCGGCCGACCTGCGCGGCCTCGGACAGCGGCGAGGCGCCGAACACGATGCGGTTGGTCACCGTGATCGCCGTCAGCTTCTTGTCGGCCTTGAGCAAACCGTCGAGCTGCGCGATGGAGATGCGGAAGTCGTGCTCGTCGAGGATGTAGGCCTCGGTGCCGTCCTCGGAGAAGGCGATGCCGCGCGGGCCACGACCGGTGTTGACCATGCCGACCGTCGGCAGGTCGCCGTCTTGGAACTTGGTCGACGTCTTGTATGGCGCGGTGTTGAAGACCTGCACCATGTCGCTGCCCTGGGCGACGACGAAGAGCAGGTTGTGCGTCGGGTGGTGGCGCGCATCCATCGGCTGGTGCGTGTGGACCGCGAAGATCTCGGTGATCTTCGCGCCGAGCGGCTTCTTCGCGGTGTCGCCGACCTGCTTGGGAATCTGCGCGTTCTGCGGGTTTTGAAAGTTGTTGTTCGGCGCGCCCTCGCCGACGAACTTGTTGCCGTTGCTGGTGGCCTGCAGGGTGCGGGCTCGCGGGTAGGGGCCGTCGCCAGAGATGCGCTTGCCGCTCGAGCTGACCTGCATGACCGACGGCTCGACGGGACGCTGGCGGTGACCGCCGGAGAAGGCCTGGCCGCCGTAGCCGCCACCCTGCTTCTTGTTGGCGTTGGGCTGGCCCGAAGCGAGCGTCGCCAGGAGCGCCTGCGTCGGCGTGCCGGAGTTGGCGTACACGTGGGGCGAACGGACGGTGCCGGTGGCCGGATCCACGTCGATGGACACGGCGCGCGTGGCGAGTTCGGTCTTGGCATGCGGGATGGGGAAGTCTTTGCCGAGCTGCGCCTGGACGCCGAGTTTCGACTTGTTGGAGTTGATGGTGGCGCGCGGCATCAAGCGCGTCCCGCCGAGCGCAACGTGCTTGTAGACGGTCGCCTTGGACGCGTCGTCGACGATACGTCCGTCTTCGGTGACCGGCGCGAGGTAGCCCACCCCCGCGACGAGCAGCTCGGCGAGGTCCCAGCTGCGCACGCCGTCTTGCTGATGCACGACAAAGACCCGACCGGCGTCGTTGATGGCGACCGCACGCGGACGATCGGCGGTGCGCGCTTCGGCGACCGGCTGTCCGGAGTGGGCGTCGAAGATGACGAGGCGGCGGTGGCCAGCTGAGATCGAAGCCACGTAGGTCATGTCCGGTGAGACCGCGACGCCGCGCGCTTCAGGTCCGACGTGAAAGTGCTCTCGCTTCAGCCCGTTGCCGAGGCCGTCCTCGATGCGCAGGAGGCGACCGGAATCACGCAGCGTCACGAACAACCGCCCCTGGTCGTCGAGCGCGAGCGCGTCGGTGTACTCGTCGGTGGCGATATCGGCGCGGACTGTGCCGCTGGCCCGATCGATACGCACGATGCGTCGGTTGTCCTGGTCGATGACCCAGATCGAGCCCTTCAGTGCGACGATCGGATGGCCCGACGTCCACGGCTTCCACGTGCCATTGTGCTTGGCGGGACGCGCATGCGGCTCGTTGGCGATCGTGTCGAAGTGCAGCGGTCGTCGCAGATCGCCGAGCGTGGGCGCTGCCGTCTTGGGCAACTCGGTGTGCACTCCGTTGGGCAATGGATCGACGTTTTCATCGACCGGGCGCATGCAGCCGGTCGCGAGCAGCGAAACGGCGGCGGTGAGGCAGAGGGCGCGCGGCACAAAAGCCAGCGAAGGGGCGACGCCACGGAGGGACAGACGATGCATTGCGATTCTCCGAATCGGTTCTTGGGTGCGACGAGGGGGACATCTCGTCGCCAGCACCGGCGCCAGGGTACGCCGGCTGGATTCCCCACAGTCGCGGGGTGGAGCCTTTGGTTGCAAAGGCGATGCCAACTCTCGCAGGTGCGACGGGCTGGCGGAGTATTGCTTTCCTTTCGCTTAGTTGGAGACACATCGTCAGAATCGTCACGGATTCCGTCATGGTGAATAATTCAACAAGTGTCGAAAAAAACAACGGTCCGCAGACCCCACCCGGTCGCGACGCGAAGGCCCAGCGGACGTTCGTCGTGGAAATGTAGGGGTTTTTGGCGGCTTGTGCGTGTCGGCATTCGCCCTCAATCTAGTAGACGAGCTAACCCGCTCTTTGCACCCCGCCATCGACGCCTGAGAGGAATCGCCGCAGGTCCAGTGCTGTTTCGCACGCCTCGCCCGCCAGCGAGGTTGATCTCGGCAGGCGCGGGGAGTTGACGATGACTACCAACGAGGGATGGACCGGGCGCGTGTTGGCTCGGCGCTTCCAGATCCGCGAGCCGCTCGGACGCGGCGGCATGGCCGAAGTCTACCTCGCGTTCGACACCCGCCTTGGTCGCAACGTCGCCGTCAAGATCCTCCGCACCGACGTTCGCTCCCCCGTCGATATCGGCGCGCGGCTGCTTCGCGAGGCGCGCACGATCGCCCAGATCGTCCATCCTCACGTGGTCAGTGTCTATGACGTCATCGAACAAGGCGGCGTGATCTTCATCATCATGGAGCTGCTCGTTGGCCGTGGCATCGACCAGCTGCTCACCGGCAGCCAGCCATTGGGCGCCGAGCTGGTGCTCGAGATCAGCCGCCAGGTCGCGTCCGCCTTGATCGCGGCCCATCGGCTCGGCGTTGTTCATCGCGACGTGAAGCCCGAGAACATCTTTTTGCTCGACACCCACGCCGGCATCCTCGCCAAGCTCCTCGACTTTTCGCTGGCCCGCGTTCAAGGCAGCGAAGACACCCAGCGGCTCGCGCGCAAGGGCATCATCGTCGGGACGCCTCACTACATGGCACCCGAGCAGATCACCGCCAGCAACGTCGGCCCCTCGACCGATCTCTATGCGCTCGGTGTGGTGATGTTTGAGATGTTGACCGGCCGCCTGCCCTACGTCGGTGAAAACTCACACGCGATCTTGCTGGCCCATCGCGGCGCCGACATCCCGCGCGTCGAGGACCACCGCGACGATCTTCCGATGGGACTGTCCGATCTCGTCTTCGAAATGATGCAGAAGCGACCGCTCGATCGGCCCGCCAACGCCGACGTCGTGGTCAATCGCCTCTCCGCCATGCTGCTGGCCCTCAAGGAGCAAGCCCTGTCCGGCCGTTCCCTGCACGAAGCCAACCAGAACACGCGCACCTACGGACGCCGGTCGAGCTCACGCCGCAGCGTGTCGGACGCGCGCAAAGTGGAAATGACCATGCAGCTGGGCACAAACAGCATCGATGAAGCGCGCCGCGAAATCGCCCGTCGTACGGGCAAGCCCGCGCCCGCGACACCGAGCCCGCCGACCAACGGCCCCTCCGGCAGCTGACCCGCGTTCATCGAGACGGACCGAATACCTCAGCGGCCGGTCGCCCACGGCAGCGAACCCAAGACATAGAGTCGGTCTCTCGGCACCGCGATCGGCTGGGTTCCGGGTCCCAGTGGCGTGATCTCGACCGCGAGCGGCGACGTCCACACCAGCTTGGCGTTGCGCAGAGACGGGTGCTTGGGGCGGCCAAGGATCAGCTGCCACCACGCCGTCTGCCGCAGGTCCGGCGCCGCTTCGCCCCCGAGGCCCTGGCGATGCGCCCCGATATCGGCATGGTCGCGCGCATCGACCCACAACCAGCGAACCAGGCGACGCTCGAACAACGCGGGCAACGCCTCGAGGTGACCAAAGAGCGCCCGATCCACGTCGATGATGGCCTCACGGTCCGCGTGTTCGGTGAAGTTGTGGGCGACAACCGACATGCCACCGCGCACATGCAGCTGGTGACCGAGGTTCCAGGGCCCGATCAGACAGCGGCGTGACCTCTCGTCGTTCGGGCTGGCAGCAGGAGCCGAAACTGTGGCCATCTTCGCGCCGAGCTGTCCGAGAAACTGCCAGCGGACCTCTTTGTCGGTGGTCCAATAGCCGCGCATCGCGAAGGACAGCAAAACCGTGGCAGCGCCGATCGCGGCAACGATTCGCAAGAGGCGACCGCGCGGCACGATCGACGCATCGACGCCGTGGACGAGCAGGGTGGCAAGCGCGAGGCAGAAGGGGACGGCGAATACGAGGGCGAACCGGCTTTGGAGCAGCGACAGGGCCAACGAAACAACGAGCCATGTGCCCAACAACCAGCGCGTCTCACCCGGCAAACGCGTCCATGCGAACGGTAGCGCGGGGGCGATGACGATGGCGCCCGAAAGCAGCAAGAAAGGCTGGGGGAAGTCGCGGGCGAGCAGCGGTTTGCTTTCGTCGATGAGGCCGACAACGCCGCCGCGGCCCGCAAATCCCGCCATCGCTTCGTAGGCCGCGCGCATCGCTGGATCGGAAAACGACGCAGCGACGATCACGACGGCTCCAATCACAGCGGCACCGAGGACCGGTAGGTCGTCGCGACGGCGTCCAAACCAAGCGGCGAGCGCGGCGGCGGCGACGGCGGCATTGGCCCACAGCGAGAATCGGCTTGGCGCGTGGGGGGCGACCCGGTCGTGGACATAGTAGGGGGCGGTAAGGATGCCCGGTAGCGCCACGAACGCGGCGACAACGGCCATGATTGCGACGCCCTTCAGCGCGACGGAGCGGCGCCGGATGGGGGCTCCGAAGAGGGCGCCGAAGAAGCCGACACCGACGACGGCCGCTTGCCAAAACCACGACTCGGTCCAGCACCAATGGCCGACTCCAAGCGCGATTCCAGCCCACACGAAGGGCGCCATGCGCGCCGATCGCATCCCGTCGCGGAGACCCCAAATAGCCAACAAGGGCACGATCGGCGCGAAGATGTGGTGGTCGAGGGTGGAAAACGCCGTGTTCCAGACGTGGATCGGCAACAACGCCAACAGCAGTCCGGCCAGCAACCCCACGATCGGGTCGATCGCGGCGGCACCGAGCAACAAGACCAGCACACAGGCGACGGCTCCCACGACCGGCGGAATCCAGCTGGCGGCGGTGCGAACCTCCGCGTCTGATGCGTCGCTGCCTTGGACGGCGGTCGCGACGGCCGCGCCGAGCAGATTGAGCCCGTGGGGCCACGGCGGCGCGGTCCCGGTTGGACAGCTCAGGTCGGGATCCCATGAAGGCAGCGCTTCCCCGTCACCGTGCAAACCGCGGTACGATGCGACGGTCCGATCCAGGTACAACCACGCGTCCGCGCTCATCGGCCGCACGTCGCCGCTGGCCGGGTCACGCAGCACGTCGGTCCCGTCGACGCGCACCAACAACGCGACCGCGAAGACGATGACGAGGAAGGCCCAGGGGCAGGGAGGTCGATACATGGAGCGCCCCGATCGTATCGCCGGTGGTCGGCGCTTGGCCACTTTCGCCGCCTTCATCGTGCTCGCTGCGTGCGCGGGCCCAATGAAAACGAGCCCGGCGAAGACCAGCAGGGTGGGCCCAGAACCGGTCCGGACCGCCACGAAAACGTTGGATCACGGCGGAAATCCGCTGCTGATCGAAAACGGCACCGTGCTCGATCCGGTGACCCGCACCGCCACCAAGCGCCACATCGTTATCGAAGACGGCCGTATCAAGGCGCTGACCGAGAAGCCGCCGGCCGCGTTTGAGGGACGCCGGCTCGACGCGACGGGGCGGTTTATCGTGCCCGCGTTCGCCGACATGCACGTGCATGCATGGGGCAACCCGTCGCCGCTCGACGGTCCCGACCACGCCTGTGGCATCGGGGAGACGTCGCGCTTCATGCTCTATTGCGGCGTGGTCGCGTTCCTCGACCTCGGCAGCAACGAAGAGCGGATCTTCGGGTTTCGCGACCGACAACGGGCGCAAGGTCGTCCCGGGGCCGATCTCTATGCCGCGGGGGCCGTCATCGGACATATCGCCGACCCGAAAAAACGCGCACGCACCGCCGGCGACCGGTCCGCCGATGGCCCGCAGCGGTTCCGAGCCGCCCAGACACCGACCGATGGCCGCCGCCACGTCGAGGCCCTCGCCAAGCTGCGCGCCGACGTCGTCAAAGTGCTCTACGACCACACCGGCAGCTACATGAACATGCCGCGCGACGTGCTCGCCGCGATCGTCGACGAAGCGCACCGGCGCAAGCTCAAGGTGGTTGTCCACATCGGCACGTGGAAGGACGCCGCCGACGCCGTCGCCGTTGGGGCCGACGCGATCACGCACCTGTGGGACGAAGACAACATCACGCCTGCTCTCGTCGCTGCGTGGAAACGAAAGGGAGTCCGTTCGATCCCGACCCAGCCGGTCCAGGTCGACCTGCCCAACGTGCTCGCCAAACCGGGGGTGCTCGCCCACCCGCTGCTCCAGGCCGTGACCACGCCCAAACTCCGCGCCGACTACCGCAAGACCAAGGGATTTGTGCCCAAGGCGGCCTTCTGGATGAAGTACCAGGGGCCACACACCGGCGACTACGCGCGGCAACTTGCAGTGTTGCACAAAGGTGGAGTCGCGCTGATGACCGGCTCGGATTCAGGCAATTTCGGGGTCTTCCAAGGCTTTTCACTGCACCGCGAGATGGCCCTGTTTGGCGCCGCCGGCATCCCGACGTGGGCGATCTTGCACGCGGCCTCGATCGAGCCGGGTCGCTTTCTTGGCCGGAAATTTGGCACGCAGGTGGGCGATGAAGCCAGCCTCGTCATCCTAGCCCGTGATCCGATCGCCACCATCGACGCGACTACATCGATCGTGGCCGTCATCCACCGTGGCCGCGTTGTCGATCGCAACGCACTGTTGCAAGGAACAACCGTTGCGCCTGCGAAGCCCGTGCCGTCGGCCGCGACCCGCTGACAAGACCTTCCAGACCGGCGCGCCGATCCCATAAAACTTCGTAAAGTCGATGAAGACGCCGCGCTATTCAGGCAGGATGGCGTTGCCTTGCGCCCGCTGATCGGCAGCAAGAACCAACACAGCTTCGGAGCGACGATGTCGATTCGTAACGATCTCAAGACCTTGACCTATCGTGCCGGCGTGCTTGCCGCGATCACGGCGATGACCGTCGCGTGCGGTAGCGGTGAAACCAGCGGTACAACCGACGAAGATACCGGCGGCGGTCAGGTCGATAGCGGCGTCGATTCGGGCAGCAGCAGCGGCGCGGTCGACACCGGCAGCAGCAGCGGCATCGCCGACGCAGGCAGCGCCAACGACGACACCGGCAGCAGCGGCGGCACCGTTGATTCGGCCAGCAGCAGCGGCACCGTCGATTCGGGCAGCTCGTCGGGCGCGGTCGATACCGGTAGCTCCAGCGGCGCGGTCGACACCGGTAGCTCCAGCGGCGCGGTCGACACCGGCAGTTCCAGCGGACCCGTCGACGCTGGCGGCAGCAGCAGCGGCCCCATGGACGCCGGCCCGATCAACGTCGACAAGTACAGCGAGCACTCGGCCGCCTGCAAAACCGACAAAGATTGCTCGATCCCCTGCGCCAAGGGCGCCTGCGCGAGCGGCAAGTGCACGTTCATCCCCTACGACAAGACGTGCCTGGTCGAGCTGCCCGGCGACAAGGTCGGCTGCTACGGCGAAGGCATGAACGGCAACGTGTCCAAGTGCCTGCGCTGCAACCCGTCGATCAGCCAGTCGTCGCTCACCTCGATCGCCAAGATGCTGAACATCAATGGCGACACCCACGGCATCAAGACCGAAGACCTGAGCAAAGGCGGCATCCTGTGGACGTTGAGCTCCAAGCGCAGCGTGTCCGGCTCCACCAGCCTCTACTTCGGCGACCCCAAGACCCACGTCTACGCCAACGACAAACATGTCAAAGCAAGCGCGACCACCGCCGACATGTTGGTCCCGAGCTACAAGGACGCCGACCCGGAGCTGTCTTTCTGGCTGTGGCTGGCGACCGAAGAGTCCGACGACTACGACTACCTCAAGGTCGAGATCACCGAAGGCGGCAAGACCAAGCAGGTTTGGCACAGCAAGTCGATCGGCAACTCCACGTTCAACATCTGGAAGAACGTGACCGTGCCGCTCAAGGCCTACGCGGGTAAGACGGTCAAAATCGTGTTCACGTTCGACAGCATCGACGGCATGGTCAACGCGTTCGAGGGCGCCTACATCGACGACATCGCGATGAAGACCGGCTGCTGCGGGTCGACGTCCGACTGCAACGACGGCAACGCCTGCTCCACCGATACCTGCGCGCCCAAAGCCAAGGGCGGCAACCCGGTGTGCAGCTACGCGGTCAAGAAGGAGTGCTGCAACAGCGCCGCGGACTGCAACGACGGCAAGGCCTGCACCGTCGACATCTGCTCGGGCAAGGGCGGCAAGTGCACGCACAGCGCCAAGCCCGGCTGCTGCAAGTCGACCGCCGACTGCGACGACAAGAACCCCTGCACCGTCGACCACTGCCCGAAATCCGGCGCGCAGTGCCAGCACACCAACACGTGCTGCAAATCCGACACCGAGTGCACCAGCGAAGATCCCTGCCTCGTCGGCTCCTGCACCGCCGGCGAATGCACGTTCAAGAGCACCTGCTGCACCGGCGACGCCGAGTGCGACGACTTCAACACCTGCACGCTCGACACCTGCGACAAGGGCAAATGCAAGCACAACGCGGCGCTTGTTCCCGGCTGCTGCTCGCCGGTTCCGTGGGCCAACGAGTTCGAGACCGACGTCAAGGGTTGGACGTTCGACGCGGCCAAGTACGACATGGTGTGGGAGCACGGGACCTATGCCCCCGGCGTGCTGCACGACGGCACCGGCGCGCTCAAGTTCGGCAAGAAGGGCGCCAAGGACTTCAAGAAGCACACCAAGTACAGCTACGGCTACGCGACCAGCGAGATCATCAAGCTGCAGAAGGGCCAGGACGCCGAGCTCGAAATCCGCGTGACAGCCGACCTGAAGCTCGACGGCGGCAGCGGCACGCTCAGCAGCACCAACCGCATCTACGTGTACATGTACGACGCCGCCAAGAAGCAGACCTCGCTGGGCTACCAGTACCTCAACAAGGTCGGCAAATACGTGTTCAAGAAGGACATCAGCCCGTTCGCCGGCCAGGACGTGCAGATCCGCATCCGCGGCTACATCTACGGCTACTCGTCCAAGCCGGTTTCGGGCAAAGGCATCCTCATCGACTCGGTCCGCATCCGCACCAAGTGCGCGCCCAAGACATGCACCACCGACAAGCACTGCAACCCCTACTACATGCAGTGCACCAAGGGCTTCTGCAGCGGCGGCAAGTGCGACTACCAGTACATCTGCTGCAAGAACAACGCCGATTGCAAGAGCTCCAACCTCTGCCTGCAGGGCGACTGCAAGTACGGCAAGTGCCAGCTCGTCAAGAAGCCAGGCTGCTGCATGAAAGACGCCGACTGCGACGACAAGGCCAAGTGCAGCACCGACAAGTGCAGCGGCCCCGGCGGAACCTGCAGCCACACAAAGGTCGCCGGCTGCAAGGAGCCGTTCTGCGGCGACGGCAAGTGCGATAAGGGCAAGGAAGACTGCTTCAACTGCGTCAAGGACTGCGGCAAATGCAAAGGCTGCGGCGCCGTTCCCGCCTTGTCCTGCAAGGGCAAATGCGGCAAGTACGTCAGCGGCGCCAAGTGCCAGTGCGACACGTCTTGCAAGACGTTCAAGGACTGCTGCCCCGATCGCGCGCTCTGCTGCGGACCGTAGTCTCTCGCCTCCATAGCCGGCTCCTTCCGCGGGCCCGAGACCCTCGACGGGTCACCTCCCTCTCGCTCCGGACCCCGCCGTGAAAGGTTTTACCGCCCAGGATGTTCCCGATCAGTCGGGGCGCACCGCGCTCGTCACCGGCGCCAACACCGGTATCGGGTTTGAAGCTGCCCTGGTCTTGGCAGGCAAAGGCGCGCGGGTCTTGCTCGGCTGCCGTTCGCGAAACAAAGCCGAAGCCGCCCGCGATAAGATCGTGGCTGAACACAGCGGCGCCGATGTGGGGATCATCGATCTCGACCAGGCCGACCTCGCGTCCGTGCGGGCTGCAGCCGATGCCGTGTCGCGCGAGCAAAGGTTGGACCTGCTGGTCAACAACGCCGGCATCATGATCCCGCCCTTCGGCACGACCAAAGATGGGTTTGAGTCGCAGTTTGGCGTCAATCACATCGGCGTCTTCGCGCTCACGGGTCTGCTGCTCGACAAGCTCGAGGAGACACCCGGCGCGCGCGTCATCAACACCAGCAGCAACATGCACAAGGTCGGCACCATCGACTTTGACAACCTCAACGCGGAGAAGGGCTACAACGCCACGGCCCAGTACGCGATGAGCAAGCTCGCCAACCTGCTCCACGTCCACGAGTTGGATCGGCGTCTCAAAGCAGCAGGACGCAAGACCCTCGCGGTCGCCGCGCATCCGGGCGGTTCCGACACCGAGCTGATGCGTCATATGGGCGCCATGACGCGCAAATACCTGATGCCGATCGGTCGGTTGCTCATCAACTCGGCGGCCGCCGGAGCCTGGCCCACCTTGATGGCGGCGACGTTGCCCGACGTGGACGGTGGCAGCTACTTCGGTCCGCGGGGGCTCATGGAGCTCGCCGGGCCAGCGGTGAAGGTCAAAGCCAACAAGCGCAGCCTTGATCCCGAGCTCGCCAAGCGGTTCTGGGACGTTTCGGTGGAGCTATCCGGCGTCGACCCCGGCCTGCCCGCAGCCTGAACGCGCAAGAACAATAGGCACCTTGGGCCGAAACACGACGGCGCAACGGCGGTCTTCAGGCCTTGAGTTGTTGCTGAAGCGCCCAGAAACGCCCGGCCAGCCCGCGCGCGTGACCGGCATTGGTAGCGGCGAGCCCGGCCCGTACGACCACGCTGGCGCTGGGATGGCTGGTGGCGACGAGGTTTTCGGCCTGTTGCACCATCGCCCGCCATTGCTGGTAGCTGCTATCGGCGCGCTTGGCGTCTTGGAGCGCGGCGTCGACGCGGCGTGAGGCTTGGATGAGGTCGCCTCGGTGTCGGGCGATCGCGGCGTGCAGGCTGTGTGCCCAGGAGCGGTACTGGGCGTTGGGGATGTCGCGCAAGGTCGTGTCGGCGCGGGCCAGTGGCGCGGTGGCGTCGTCGTGGCGGCCCAGGTCGATGTAGGTCTCGGCCAGCGCGAGGTCGCCTTCGGGTCGGTAGAGCAGCAGGGTGTTGGACCGGTACCAGTAGTCGACTGAGCGCTCCAGCACATCGAGGCCTTCGTCGGTGCGGCCAAGTCCGCAGAGCGCCTGGCCTTCGAGATAACGAAAGATGACCCCATCGTGGCGCGCGAGGGCGGCGTCGAGCTGTTCGATACGGCCGACAGCCTCGCGGATCGCGCGCAGAGCTTTGTCGTACTCGCCGCGGTGCAGGCCGAGGAGCGAAAACGCGAGGTTCATGTTGATGGCGTGTCGGGCGACGTCGACGTGGCGGGCCAGCTCGATGATTCCGGTGCGCATGCGAGCGGCTTCGACCAGCTCACCGCGGTAGGCACGGGCGATCACGCCGCCGATTCGCGCGTCCAGCAGGCGGTTGTGTTCGCCGGTCTCGGCATGCAGGCGTGCGGCCTCGTCGTAGGCATCGCGCGATCGTCGCAGGTCTCCAGCATGGGCGCTGGTGAGCAGGCCGATCGCGCCCAGCACGGTCGCGCGCGGTCCGATGGGCGCTGTCTTGGCGAACGCGATCATGCGCTCGCAGGTCTGCGCCATGATCCGCGAATCGGCAGCCTGGGCGGCTGTGTAGGTCATCTCGAGGAGGATTTCGGACCGCGGCCCGTGGCGGTCGGCTGCCAGGAGTTTGTCGGCGCGCTGGAGGCGGTCGATCGTGCCCTCGACGTCCAGACCGTGGCGAAGAATGCGGGCTCGGAGCATATGCAGGCGCGCAACGACGTCGTCGGTCGATGCCGCGTCGTCGATGCCCTGCGCCGCGAGGGCCTCGGCCTGGTCGAGAACGTCGGTGGCTTCGGCTGTCTTCTGAAGCTCCATCAACGCGCGGGCGTGCGTGTGCATCAATTGAATGCGGACGGCCGGTTCGGCGCAGGTCGCGAGCGCGCGGGTACAGGTCTGCACCGCATCGGCACAGTCGCCCTGAGCCAGTTGCACGCCCGCCAGCGAGGCGAGGGCGAGGGAGAGGCTGTCGTTTTGGTGGATGTCGGTGGCCAACTCGACCGCGCGGCGGAGGTCGCGCCGGGCCTCTGCGAACGAGCTCAATCCGAGCGCATAGCGGCCGGCGTGCAGGCTCCAGCGCAGGGCCTCGGCTACGTCGCCGGCGCTGTGGTAGTGGTCGGCGATCGTCGCCAGCCAGGGACGCAAGTTGTCGCGAAAGTGCTCCTGGAGCGCGTCAGCAGTGGCGCGGTGCAGGTCTTCGAGCGTGCCGTCGGTGACGTCGTTGGCCGCGACCATGCGGATCAGCGCGTGGTTGAACGCGACGCGTCGGTCGGGGCTTTCGCTGACATAGAGAAGGCCGCGTCGACAGGCGTGGTCGATCGCCCGTGCGCTGGAGGTCGCGGCGCTTGGGACGGCGTCGAGAACCTTGTCGATAACGGCGAGCGGCGTGTGGTCGCCGGCGATGGCGCAGACCTGGACCACGGCCCGAGTCGCGGCGGGGAGGCAGTCGAGCCGGGCGGCAACGATTCGCGCCGGGTCGCCCGTGCCCAGGTCCGCGAGACGTTCGGCCATGGTTGAGGCGCGGCTGGCCGCCGAGAGCTCGCGCACGTCCAGCGCAAACGACGCGATCTGCTCGACGATGAACGGGTTGCCAGCGGCCGCATGGGCAATCGCCGTGCCCGTGGCGTCGTCCGGCGTGGCCCCGATGAGCGCGCCGGCGAGCTGAACAGCGTCCGTGTCTCCGAGTGCCTCGAGATCGATCCGTTCAAGCCGCAGTCGAGACCGCCATCGCCCCGGAATCGAGCCGCTCTTACGCCGCGCAAGGACAACCAACGTCCCGCCTGGAGGCCGCGTGCCGAGCAGCGCGAGACCGACCTGCTTGGACGCCGCGTCCAGCCATTGAACATCGTCGAGCGCGAGCACGAGCGGACCGGGGTTTGTGCCGCTGGTCAGCGCGGCCACGGCAGCGGTGAGCGCAGATTGGGCAGCGAGCAGCGTGTTTTCGTCCGGATCCTGCCCGCCTGCACCGTCGCGCAGCCACTCGAAACCGGGCCGCGCGCGCTTGAGTCGGTCGGCGATGGACGCGCTGCGCGTGGACTGCAACAACCGTCGCCAGAGCTGCAGCGGGCGACCGGCGGAAAGGCGGTCTACGAGGTCGACGAAGAGGCCGAGGGGACGCAACTCACCTGCGGGGCAAAGGCCGCGCATCACGACGGGAGCGTCGGGCAACTCCGCGCTCACCTGCGCGATCACGGTATCGACCAGGCGCGACTTGCCGACACCGGCCGCTCCGACGAGCTCGACGGCGATCGTGGCGCGGCGCCGGTGCGCGGTCCAGGCCAGATCGACCAGGCGCTCGACCTCGGCGTCGCGGCCGACAAAAACAGTTTCCACGCGCGGATCGCGGTGGCTCGTCAGCACGTCTTGCTCCCCGGGTTCAGGCCGTCTTTCTCAGCGGGCCGTTGCATCCTCGACCGGGTCATCTCAGCGTGGGCGGACGTCAAGCGTGCCAAGCGCCATGCCGCGGACCCCGCGCAGCACCAAAGACACCGGCGCATCAGCGGGTTGGCTGTGCTGTCCGGTGACAAAATGGGTGATGGCGTACTGCACCCGGCGCGGCTGGGGCCCCTGCGGGAAACTGGAGACCTCCGAGAAATCGTCGCCGCCAACCCCGCGCCAGACGTGCACGCGGTCGTCTTCTTCGTTCGCGCCACCCTCCAAGCCGGTCGCGAGCCACACATCACCGCCGCCGGTCGCGGTCACTCCGTGCACGGGCCCCTGCAGCGGACACACGTCGTCGAGGCGGCCCGTCTTGCGGTCAAAGCGCACGGCGAGGTTGCGAAAATCCCCTGCGTCGCGCCCTGCATCGGTCCCCCACACGACCGCATCGTCCAGGAACGCGAGCGCGATGGCTCGCCACCGTTGTCCGCCCGCACCGAGTGTTTCGAAGGTGCGCCCGCCGTCGACCGAGCGCATCAGCCGGCACTCGTCATCTCCGTCGCCGGTGCCCATCCACAAGCTGCCATCGGCGGGGTCGACCTGGACGAAGTGGATGTGCCGAACCTCGCCGGGTGCGAACGTGTACACTTCGTGGAACGTATGGCCGTCATCATCGCTGCGCCAGAGCACGATCGGCATCGCCCGATCCCGGTTGAGGGTGTACTGGGCGACGAAGATACGACCTTCGCGATCGACGCAGATACCGCGCCGGGCGGGCTTTCGGAACGCCGGGTACGTCCACGATCGGGTCCAGACGTCGTCCATGAAGCGCCAAAGTGCGCCACGAACGACGGCAAAGAACGCGCCTGTTGGCGTTCGAATGACCGCTGCTACGCCGGCCCGCGCCGCTTGGCCAAGCCATGGAAGACGTGCCGTTCCCGCTCCAGCACCGCGTGCCCAGAGCTTGGTCAAGGGGTCAAACGGTCCTGCACCACCGCGGATCAACAGCTGATTGCCTCGCGAAGCGTACAGCCGCTTGCCGTCGTAAAGCTGCCCGACGACGCCATTGTGGCGCCCGATCACGTCAATACCAGGGGTCTGCCAGTTGTTCATGGGGTCTACGGGACAGCGGCGCGCGGCTCAGCGCATCTCGGCTTTCATGACCTCATAAGTGTTGCCTTGGCGGTCTTTTTCGATGCGGCCGAGCGTGCGTTTCTTCGGCTTGGCTCCGGGCGCGGCGATGGCGATCGCGGCCGTCGTGCTGCCAGCGCCGTCGATATTCTTCCACGCGACGTCGATCGCGAGGTAGCCAGCGATCCCCTTGGGTGCGGTAGCGACCACACGATGCTTCACCGCCTGACCGGTGCGCATAGTGCCGTGGCTTCGGCGCGCGCCGTCTTGCACCGTCACGCCGTCGATCGGCCGTACCTCGGTCACGACGGACTGCGCGTCCATGCTCGATTCGATGACGAAGACGATCGGGGTGGCCGTGTCTGCGGGGAGCTGTCCATCCCGGCTCGCGCGGATCGAAAACGGTGCCGAAGGATCAACCGATACCGAGACGAAAGGTGCCGGCTTGTCCGTCGCAGCGACACCTTTGTCGCCCAGCTCCACATTGCCTGCCGCCTTGGGCTCCGAGCGCGCAACCGGCGGCTGCGCTTTGTCCGCTTGAGCCACTGTCCGCTTCTCTTGCCGCTTGGGCTGGGCCTTGCCGCATCCGCTCGCGATCGCCGCCCAGGCACCAAGCGCGAGGATCGTCGTGAGCGCGGTCGTTTTCGAACCCTTCATCATGCCGTCGTTCTCCAACCCGGAGCATAGCGCGCACGGTCGCCGACCTGAACCACCGCGTGAACGCCCCTGCGCGGCGATGCTCGGCGTGGCTTGTCCGTCGCTGCCTGACCGTCGATGATGGCGCAGATTCCTTGGCGGAGGCACTCGATGGCTACGGCACGGCGCGCATCGGCGCGGACATGGGATGCGCGGCTTTTCGGCTCGGCGGCGACGGCGATCATCGCGGCGATCGCGTTGGCCCCATTTGCGGCGCAGGCCAAGCAGGTCAGCGTCCAGTTCGCGAAGAACAGCGGCATCAAGATGGAAGACCAGATCTTCATCGGTCTGTGCGCTTCGAATCCGTCCGCGGTCGGCTGCGTGAAGCGCGCGAAGAAATGCCGCGACACCAAGGGCTCCTGGCAAGGTTACGACGGCAAAGTCTGCGCCGCCCTGTTGAGCAAGGCCTACGGACCCAAGACCGCCCCGAGCACCAGCAAGCCGGCCCCCAAACCGGCTCCTCCAGCGGCCCGACCTCGTCCTGCCGCGGGATCTGGCGGCCTCGGTAGCAGCGGCAGCGGCGGCATGTCGATCACCGGCGGTCAGGGCTCGAACCTGTCCGGCGCGCGCCGCGCTACACCGCGACGTCGTAAGAAGGTTCGGCTCACCGAAAACCAGAAATGGAAGATCCGCATCCTCGCGTGCAAGAAGCGCCCCGATCTGCCGTTTTGTCGCGAGCTCAAAGGCCTCTGCTATCGGAAATTCCGCACCGCCAACGCGCGGGCTCGCAACGCCTGTCGCCAGCTGGGTTGGGTGCCGCGCCGCAGCCAGCCCAAGCGCAACACGCTTGTCCAACACCGCAACTTCTCGCTGCGTCTTATGGGCTACGACGACAACCACAAGGTCTTCTTCGATGAAAAGACCAAGAAGGCTCAAAACGGCCTCGCCATCGTGCGCGCTCAAAAAGGTGCGCTCGACCGCAAAGACCACATCGCCCTCGACCTCGACATCCAGCTGGGCGGCGAGATGGGCGACGGCGAATCCAAGCTCTTGTTCGACGCGAGTATCGCGGGCGGTTTCGGCTTTTGGTCGGGCGATTCGTTCGGGCTCGCCGTGCTCGGTGGCGTCGGCTACGGCGGCCTGCAGGATCGGGCGCCAGCGACGTTGATGTGGATCGCCGAATCGCTGCTCATCACCCACCCAACGCGTGAGACAAGCGTCGTCCTGCGCGGCAAAGCGGTGTGGATGGGCGATGAGAAACACGTGCGTAAGCGCGGCAGCGAGACGCTTTCTTTCTGCGACGAGTTTATCATCCAGGCCCACGTCTACTATGGCTCCAAGCCCTCGGCCTACCGCAACCGCGACAGCAACGAGTGGTTCTTCGGCGTCGAGATGCGCGAATGGCTCGGCTCGCGAATGTACGGCCTCACGCTCGGCCTCGGCTACAGCCAGAACTAGCGATCCCGGCTCTACGGGCAGCCGGCGATGAGTTTGGTCGCGCTGTTGTTGTTCTCGAAACACTCGACGTCGACGCCGTTTGGCCCCTGCTTGCCGGTGCCGTCGTCGTCGACGCTGACCGAGACGAGCTGCTTGCCCTTGCCCGGGACCTTGGCGTCGCACTTGACGTCCTGGCAGCTCCCGAGCTTGAGCGTCTTCTTCGTCTTCACCACACACGCGATGGTGCCGCCCTTGACCGGGCCCCAGCGAAACGTGATCGCCAACCCGGCCGCCGCGTTCTTGGTGCCGCGATTGCAGATCTTCGCCTTGAGCGTCATCACGCCGGCCTTGCATGCGCCGTTGGTCGCCGCCTGGCTCGTGAAGTCGGGCGCCGCCAGCGGGTTCATCGCGCCCTGCTGGTTTTGGCGGAAGTTGTTCAGGTCCGGCTGCTTCCAGTTGGGTGACCAGGCGCCGGTTGGCGGGATCTCGCCGGCCATGCCGACGTGCGTGATGGCGTACGCGTGCTGGTTCCAGATCGGCCGCGAGTTGACCCATCGGTCCTGGCTGTCCTTGTATACTTGGATGCCCCGCAACGAGCCGAGCATCACGGAGCGGCAGACGTTTCCGACACCGGGCGTCCCCGCGATCATCGGACCACATCGGTAGCTGCTGCCGACGTTTGCACCGCAGTGGTTGTGGTTGGTGCAACGGCAAAACCCTGCGTCGCAAATGCCGCTCGCGCAGTCCTTGCTGCCCTTGCACCGCAGCCCCTTGAAGACCTTGTCGACCGGCAGTGTGGTGCCGGGGAGCACGCCGTTGAAGCTCTTGCAGCCGTTGTACATGCCGCAGTTGGTGTTGCTCGGCACAACGAGCTCGGACTTGAAGTCGCCGTCGACGTCGGCCACCACGGGGTTTTCGTACCAGGTGCATGACGTGTGGTAGGCCGAGAACATCACCTCGCCGCTCACCCCGTCGTAGACCCGCGCGAAACACTCAT
>Ga0209992_10000865_pt1 | contig 36732 bp, 36 predicted proteins | sample 2SBtaG_2_FD_182564 | JGI IMG/M metagenome (GOLD analysis project Ga0209992, IMG submission 182564) | Deep subsurface microbial communities from Kolumbo volcano to uncover new lineages of life (NeLLi) - 2SBTROV12_ACTIVE470 metaG (SPAdes)... | ecosystem: Environmental > Aquatic > Marine >...
ATCAAAGAAATGGACCATGCCCATCCGAAATTGGAAACCCGCGCTCAATCGGTTTATTATTGAGTTCGAAGACCGACTAACGGATTACATTTAAACAAGGCAGTTACACAGAATTAATTACAGGCTCTCGATATTACTTAAACATACTCTTGCCCGTACCTCGCATTTTCGACATAGTTATTAAATCCTTTCTCAAATAACGCTATTTCATGGTTAAAAAACGAAAAACCTCTCGTAAGCGAAAAAAAACGTCTAAGAAAATAAAGAAATCCTTACTTAAGTTATGGATGATTCAGCTTCTTGTTATTCTTGGCTGCCTATTCCTTTCTTATTGTGTCTGGATTGATTTTCAAATCAGAAAAGATTTTGAAGGGAAACGCTGGTCAGTCCCTGCCAGGGTTTATGCACAACCAATAGAACTTTATGCTGGACGAAAATTTGAGCAAAAAGTATTAATAGAACGATTAAAAAGTGCGGCATATTTACCGGTTTTAAAATTAACAAAACCGGGTCAATTTAGCAGCCGTGCTTCAGTAATAGATTTGTATACGCGACAATTTTACTATTGGGATGGTTTTGAGCAAGCAAGAAAGATACGAATTCATATCCATAATAAGCACATTGCAAAAATTACAGCGTTGGACAATGGTGAAACGGTCCAAATAATCAGGTTAAGTCCAGCGTTAATCGGAAAAATATTCCCTTTACATGATGAAGATCGTGTTCTTGTTGCTTATAAAGAAATACCAGATGCGCTGATAAAGACATTAATCGCAGTTGAAGACAGACACTTTTTTGAACATATTGGTATCGATCCAAAAGGTATTTTGCGCTCACTCTTTGCCAATCTATTAGCCGGTAAAATTACACAAGGCGGTAGTACCCTGACGCAACAATTAATCAAGAATATGTTTCTTACTCGTGAACGGACATTTTCGCGTAAGCTGAATGAGGTCTTAATGGCCTTAATGTTGGAATATCATTATTCAAAACAAAGTATTCTCGCTGCATACGTCAACGAGATTTATTTGGGTCAAAATGGTGCGCGTAGTATTCATGGTTTTGGTACAGCAGCAGAGTTCTATTTTTCTAAACCACTAGGCGAACTGAATATTGCCGAAATTGCACTATTAGCTGGCATGGTAAAAGGTGCATCCTACTATAATCCGCGGAAAAATCCTCAAAGAGCCTTAGCGCGTCGTAATCTGGTATTAAAATTATTACAGCAACAGAATTTTATTAATGCTTCTGAATTAAAGAGAGCATCGTCAACACCATTAGCAGTTACAAAAAAACCAGATTGGAGTAGTGCAAAATATCCCGCCTATCTTGATCTAGTCAGACGTCATATAAAACGAGATTATCGTATTGATGATCTTAGAAATGAAGGTTTACAAATACATACGACACTTGATGTTGATAAACAGGAAACAGCACAAAACAGTGTTAAGTTTAGTTTGTCGAAACTGGATAAAGAAAGGGGTTTTAAATCAGGATCGCTTCAATCAGCAGTGGTTATGGTTGAGCAACATAATGGTGAAGTGCTTGCCCTGGTAGGAGACAGGAATAAGCATAGAAATGCATTTAATCGTGCGCTTGACGCAAAAAGACCGATAGGCTCATTGGTTAAACCGGCAATATATATGACCGCTCTGGAACATGCTGGCAAATATAATGTTCTTAGCTCACTTGACGATTCGAGTATTGTATTAAAGCAAGCCAATGGTAAATCCTGGGAGCCTAAGAATTATGATAATAGAACACATGGGAGCGTCCCTTTAGTCAGATCAATAGCCAAGTCGTATAATATTTCTACTGTTCGCCTCGGCATGACACTGGGCCTGGAAAATGTCATTAAAACGTTAAAAAATCTGGGTGTTACTTCATCGATACCAAAATTACCTTCAATCTTGCTTGGCGCGTTAAATTTATCTCCTTATGAAGTCACGCAAATGTATCAAACTATTGCCAGTGGCGGTTTGCAAATTCGATTAAAAACAATTCGTGCTGTGTTAGATAAAGAGGGAAATCCTTTACGACATTATGATTTGGCAGTACGTGAATATGTCGAACCGCAAACGGCTTTTTTAACGCAATATTTATTAACAGAAGTGGTTAAAAACGGGACGGCCAGGCGTCTGACACGTGAGCTGCCTTCTTTAATGCCGTTAGCAGGTAAAACTGGAACAACGAATGCGTTGAGAGATAGTTGGTTTGCTGGTTTCGGTGATCGTTTATTGGCTGTAGTTTGGGTTGGGCGAGATGACAATCAAACAGCTAAACTCACGGGTTCTACAGGCGCGATGCAAATATGGCTTGATATGATGAAAAAAATTAAACCTGAGCCATTAAATTTGCTTGAGCCGCAAGAAATAGAATGGTACGAATTTCCGGACATGAGTAATTCGCCGAATAGTTGCGCACAGACGAAAGCATATCCGTTTGTAAAAAAATATCCGCCTGTTTATGTTGAGTGCTTTTAAACTAAGATTAGAAAGAATAAAAAGCCACAGACGACTGCATGGAAGCAGGAGTTAGAGTCGCGTCGGGAACAGCGACCGGGATTACAGAGAAGAGAAAAGAAAAGACTAAATAAAATATGATAGATAATAATATCCAGCTCCTCAATATTAAAAAGTTTTCCTCTGTGAACTCTGTGTTCTCTGTGGCTAAATCAAACATGAGGTTTTATGAATAAAAATAATTTTCTTTTACTGGCAATAACCATGTGTTTGGCAGCGTGTGCAGAACAAGCAACAAAGTCGGTCGAATTGATCCCGGTAGAGGAAAGAAATGTTCCACTTGAAAAAGCACCGCATACAGTAGTTGAATCCGAAGTGAAGGGTGATAAAAATAAAAAAGCGATTAATAAGAAAAAAGAATCCGTTATTATTGCGTTGCTTGATGATGCTGAAGGATTTTCAAATAAAGGACAAAGTGAAAAAGCGGCAGCAACAATAGAACGCGCACTTCGTATAGAACCTAAAAATGCATTGCTCTGGCATCGCCTTGCCATTGTCCGACTACAGCAGGAGCAGTGGCAACAAGCGATTACTATGGCAAGAAAATCGAATGCCCTGGCAGCAAATAATGCTCAATTAAGATCTGATAACTGGGCTGTTATTGCTACTGCATATGATCACCTAGGTAATAAGAAAAAAGCGAACGAGGCAAGAAACAAACAATCAGGTCAAGCATGATTTATTAGGCTTGACCCGGCACTTTACCTTTAATCATATAAGCAAAAGCGATAACTTCTGCTACAGCGACATATAGTTCTCTGGGAATTTCTTCACCTAACTTCAATCTTGCCAGCAAACCTACCAAATCAGGTTCTTCTCGTATCGGGATGTTATGTTCTTTTGCCAGAGCAATGATTTCCTCAGCGAATTCACCAGCGCCTTTGGCAGATAAAATTGGCGCTGTTATGCCGTCATAGTTTAGCGCAACCACTTTTTTTGAAATTTCTGCCAAGTTGTTCATATTGTGATATTAATAAGGTTGTTGTCTGAAAATTGAGTTTTTTGTTCGACAGGTGCTTCTTCAAGACAAACTATTTTGCCGGCAGATAAACCACATCGTTCTATTTGATTATTTAGAAGAAACAAATTGTTATTAATAAGTGCATTCAATGTTTTATTTTCTGACCATAGTGTCGCGTTAACTTCTTTATCAATAACAGAGAGTCTTGCCAGGACTGTTCCTGTATTTTCAAAATCTATTTTTAAATTTGCTGTCCATAATTGTTCTTTTTCATTTTTCGATTTTGAATCTTCGTCAGCTTGAATATCGAGTTTTACTAAATCAATATCTTGTTTGTCTTTGACTGGAATTTCAATAGATAAAATCGGAGTTTGATTGTCATGCGTAATAATTGCTTTTGATTGATTTATTTCTATTCGCGCTATAGATGACTCAATTTGTTTGTGGACTGTTTTAATATCTATTTTTAGATCAAGGTCAGTTTCTTTGGCATTATTTCCGCTATTTGCTGTTGATTTTTTTGCAGGCGCTAAAAAAGGTATTATTTGTGTTTGTTTAATTAAGTTACCTGCCTGAATTTGTTCCGGTTGCTTATATTTATTGATGACGTCAGATACTAGTAATAGATTGGCTTTCAGGTCTTTAGTTGTTGCTTGATGCGGCGTCTGATTTAATATTTGATTCGTAGTTTGCTTTGTAATTTGCTCTGTAGTTTTTAATAAATTGTCAAAATTATTTTTATTACTTATTTCAGTCAGAAATTTTGATTCAAAAAATATTCCGGAATTTTTTATTGCTGCTTTTAAACCGGCCTCATTATTTAGATTAGTTTTTGTCGGTAAATGTTCAATTAATTTTTTAAATTGTTGCTCTATCGGCACAGGAAGAAATTTAATAACTTCCCTGACATTATTCGAAATCTGATTTAATGTCGCTGTCAGTTTTTCCATACTTGCTTGCTTTGGTATGCTCTCTCGAAGTAATTGTTGTTTGATTTCATTAATCACTTTTGCAGAGTCTTGAGGTAATACACGAAGAACAACAGGATCACCTAACTTTGCTACGACGAGCTTTAATTGTTGACCTATATTAATTACTTTGTCCGGGTTTGTTTTGGCTTCTATTCGTAGATTTTGTATTTGTAAAATCAATGTGTCTGCTGATTTACGGCCTGCGACCGTTGCATTTAAAACCTGCCCAAGCAGCCATTGAGATAAATTTGTCTGTGTTGCTTTTACAGGTAGTGGAGTAGGTAGTGCTACTTGAATATCCATACCTGTTTAGCGTCATTTTGGCATGAAACTTGACATGTTTTTTTGTGACTATTTCATTGGAGTAAGGCATTGGTAGAACGAAGACACTGGTTTGTAAGGAGAAATGGCGAAGTAAAAGGGCCATTTTTATCTGCACAAATCACAAGAAATATCCTGCTTGGTCGGCTACATGCTGATGATGAATTGAGTTTGGATGAAAAGAATTGGCAACAAGTTGCTAGGCACAGGGAGCTTTACCCTGATGTTATGCAAGAGACTCCTGTCGATAAGGACAAATTAGAACGGGCAAAAGTTCAGGTAGATGAGCGAGTTTCAGATCAACGACTACAAAAAGAAAATATGGCACAAGAGCGACGACGCACAAGAGAACGACGCGGGAGCGAATCTGATGTGATGTTAGTACACCGGGAACACAGAAAAGAGATGAATGATGCCTATAAAAATAATTTTAAGCGGCCAAAATTACCGGCTTTTTCTATTTTGCTGATGCTGATAGTAATTATTGTATTTGGGTTTATTTTAAAGCCTCAACAGCAAGATGCTTTGGTCGATTGCTCATTAGCAGCAAATAAACGTGTGAATTGGAGTAGCTGTTACTTTATTAAATTGAATGCAGAAAATAAGAATCTTGAATCGGCTATATTAACGGATGCGGTATTGAATGAATCAAATTTACTAGGCGCTAATTTTTCTGGTTCAGATATGGCTTATGCAGAAATAATGGAAAGTGATTTAAGTTACGCAAATCTTGAACGTGCTCGTTTAATTGGCGCGAACTTAAAACAAACTGATTTACGCTATGCAAATTTGAAAGATGCTGATCTATCCTATGCTGATTTAACTGGTGCTTTACTAGCCGGTGCTAATCTGGAGAACACTCGCTTTGATAATGCAATATGGTTAGATGGCCAGCTTTGTGGCAAAGGCTCAATAGGTTCGTGTAGAACAAATAAATCAAACCAATAATCCTAGTGTTTAGGAGTAATATTCAGCTGTATAACGCCAGGCCTTGTCAGGCGAGTCGGATGCTTTTATTCCCGCTTTTCTTTTTAATTCATCAAGAAATTGTTTTGGATCTTTTATTGATTCCCACACTACCGGCAAAAACGTAGCCCGCGCATGATTCTTTGAAATAATTAGACCATCGATTTCAGGGCGTAATTTATTAAGCAAGTCTTGTTCGTCATTAAAAGGCAATGGAACAGCCGGGGTTAATATAGATAAACTAATATCGACTTGTTTATACTCATCAGCAGTAAGTGGCTTAAAACGCGGATCAGAAAATGCGGCAGCATAAGCGTATTGAGCAACAGCATCGATTAAAGACATATGTGCTTCAGTCGTCCCTATACATCCGCGTAATTGCCCATTAAGTTTTAACGTAATAAAAACCGCGTAATTTTCTTTAATGTTTTGAGCAACATTTTTTGTTTCGGCTTTGTATGCATTACCTGTATTTAGGCCTTGTTCAATGCTTTTATGAATAACATCAAACACGAATTTTTTGTCATCCTTATTAAGTATTCGGTTTTCAAATAAAGCATAAGCACCGTAACCAACAACACGATCTTTGCTTCCCGCTGTGTCGCCTGAGTTGCAAAGGTCTAAGGTTTGAATAGACATGTTTTTATTTTGGGCAAGTTTTAATAAACCACGTAGTGGCATACAGCCACAGGCCTGGCTTGAACCAATTTTATTATATTCAAAATGCTCTATCAGTTGCGTGGTTTCGCTATCGGTTTTACATGCTGTTTCATAATCAAGAAAATGACTAAGGTCCGAGCTAATAACGATTAAAGTTTCATCTCCTCCCCATAATTCGTTTAGTAGAGCTGCAACTTGTTCTGGTTCGGCATCACCGACCAATATTGGAATAAGTGTAATGTCGTCTAGTATTTTTTGTAAAAAAGGCAGGTGAACTTCAAGACTGTGTTCCTGTTCGTGTGCGGCATCCAGAAATTGTACATAAGGATAATTATTTTCCAGTTCACTTAAAATAGCAGTGTCGACAGGTATATTACCCAGTGGTGTAGCAAAATGTGTATTTGATGCCAAGGCGATACCCTTCACATAAACTCGATGTGTGGGACCCAATAGAACAACCCGATTTATTTGAGATTTTAATTTGCCAACGATTGAATAAATACTGGCTGCAGTTTGACCTGAATAAATATAACCTGCATGTGGCGCAATAATCGCTTTTGGTGGATCGATATCGACAGCTTCTAAAGCCAGATATTTATCCAGCATAGTATTTAATTGACTGGCATCTTTAGGATAAAAGCTTCCAGCAACCGCTGTTGGTCTAATTGAAATTGGACGTTGATTAGTTGATGTATCGTTCATATGTATAATTATGTCGTTTCTATTTAAATTATAGGACTATTACTATCTTATAGTCATTTATTGTTATGAGTATTTCTGAAAATAGGATTTTTTTGTGAGAGTAAGAAAGCGCCGCGCGCAGAACCGCAGTGTATAATTAATACATGAGGATTCGAGCACGGTGCTGACGCAGCTATCGCGAAAAAAGACATTTTCAGAGATACTCATATTATGGGAACAGTTAAAACTAAATACTGGCACAAACTCGACGACGGTCGGATACAGTGCGATCTTTGTCCGCGTGAATGTAAATTAAAAAATGGTCAATCAGGACTTTGTTTTGTCCGTGCCTGTGAAAATGATCAAATTGTTTTAACGACTTATGGACGATCCAGTGGATTTTGTATCGATCCAATTGAAAAGAAACCGTTAAATCATTTTTTGCCTGGCACTGCCGTTCTGTCATTTGGTACTGCAGGATGTAACTTAGCTTGTAAATTTTGCCAAAATTGGGATATCAGTAAATCACGCGAGATGGATACTCTGGCTAATGCTGCAAGTCCTGAAACCCTGGCTTTGGCGGCAAAAAAAACGGGTTGTCGCAGTATTGCTTTTACCTACAACGATCCGGTTATTTTCCATGAATATGCAATAGATGTTGCCGATGCCTGTCATCAACATGATATAAAAACTGTAGCAGTTTCAGCAGGTTATGTCTCACCTGAGCCAAGAAAAGAATTCTATGAGCATATCGATGCAGTGAATATTGATTTAAAGGCATTTACAGAAAATTTTTATCGTCGCATTACCGGCAGTCATCTTGCTCCTGTGCTAGAAACATTGTCTTACCTTAAGCATGAGACGGATGTTTGGTTTGAAATAACTAATTTAATCATTCCTGATGAAAATGATTCTGAAAAAGAACTAAATCAGATGACGGAATGGATTGTTTCTGAATTAGGCCCCGACGTGCCATTACATTTTTCAGCATTTCATCCAGACTGGAAAATGCGCGATAAACATCGTACAACACTGGAATCCCTACAAAAAGCGAGATCTATCGCCATTATGAATGGTCTACATTATGTCTATACAGGCAATGTTCATGATCGAGAGGGAGATACAACTTACTGTTATGAATGTGGTGAGGAGCTGATTATTCGTGATTGGTATGAAATAAAAGGCTGGTCTTTAAATCAATTGGGAGATTGTCCTAAGTGCAACACAGTTTGTGCCGGTGTTTTTGATGCAGAACACGGGAAATGGGGTTCAAAACGAGTTCCTGTAAACTTAAGTAATATTAGCTAATTTTTAATTAAATCAATCTCATAAAGTGCCTTGAAAATCATCATACAGCACTGTACTATTCGCGACCTCTGATGCGGGGTGGAGCAGTCTGGCAGCTCGTCGGGCTCATAACCCGAAGGTCGTAGGTTCAAATCCTACCCCCGCTACCAATTTAAGATTATGTGGTAATTGGTAGAATCGCCCGACGCGCGTTGCGCTCGTCCGGCTCGGTTGTTCATAGACTGGCGAAGGTCTCCAGTTAAAACCAGCCCCTGCTACCACTTTTTGTGTGCTTAATCTATCAGAGATGAATTTTCAGGCCCCTGTATTGGGGTCTTTTGCTATGTGCAGTTACGTAGCGGTGATATGGATAACTATTTTGCCAAGTGTGTCTTATGGCACTCCTTATATAAACTGGCTATAATTATTTGTGAAATTTTTGTTTTTTATAAGTGGGCCTTGAGCCCATTTTTTGTGTTTGACGCTTATGTATAGACAAAATCAGCACTTGCTCGATTTATTCGAGACGGAAGTAGCAGCATTGGGTTATGAATTACTGGGTATTGAACTCAATCAAAGTACTCATGGTTCAATATTGCGGGTTTATATTGATAAAGACGGCGGAATAATGGTCGAAGATTGCGTTTTGGTAAGTCGACAACTGACAGGTTTGCTTGATGTTGAAGACCCGATTAAGGGCAATTATGATCTGGAAGTCTCATCACCGGGTCTGGATAGACCCTTGTTTACCATAGAGCAGTTTAACAAGGTCATAGGTGAAACGATTAAGCTGAGGTTATATGAAAAATATAATAACAGAAAACGTTTCTCAGGAATTTTAAAAGCAGTTGATGACGAAGAAGTGGTTATTAATTGTGATAATGAGGAATACATAGTGCCTTTTAAATTAGTAGAGCGTGCACGTTTGGTTCCACAGTTTTGATTTATATTTAATGAGTAGAGTAAATGAATAAAGAAATATTAATGGTTGTTGATGTCGTTTGTAATGAAAAAGGTGTTGCCAAAGACATCATTTTTGAGGCAATCGAAGCTGCACTTGCAAGTGCAACCAAAAAACGAAATCGTGAAGATATAGAAGCGCGTGTTGCTATTGATCGTGAAACAGGTGATTACCAAACATTTCGCTGTTGGGAAGTTGTGGATGATGACCCAGAATCACTGGAAGCCCCGACCAGACAAATTTCTTTGTCTGATGCCAAAGAAAAAAATCCAGAGATAGAAATCGGTCAGTTCATTGAAGAGCCGATGGATTCAGTTGAGTTTGGTCGAATTGCAGCACAAGCGGCGAAACAGGTAATCGTGCAAAAAGTGCGTGAAGCTGAACGTGCGCAGGTACTGGATGCTTACGAAGATCGTGTTGGCGAAATGGTGGGTGGTGTTGTTAAACGTTCAGAACGCAGCGGTCTTATTCTCGACCTTGGCAACAATGCAGAAGCATTTATTCCCAGAGAAGATTTAATTCCTCGTGAAGCGGTTCGTCCGGGAGATCGTATTCGTGCGCATTTGAAAGAAATTAAACCGGAAGTAACGCGTGGTCCGCAATTATTTCTAAGTCGTACCGTCCCTGAACTGCTGATTGATTTATTTAAAATTGAAGTGCCAGAAATAAACGAAGGCATGATCGACATTATTAATGGTGCCAGAGACCCGGGTGCCAGAGCTAAAATTGCAGTTAAAGCAAATGACCCAAGAATTGATCCGATAGGTGCATGTGTTGGTATGCGTGGTTCCAGAGTTCAGGCCGTATCTAATGAATTGGGTGGTGAACGCGTAGATATTATTCTTTGGGATGAAAACCCGGCTCAATTTGTTATTAATGCGATGGCACCTGCTGAAGTCGCATCAATATTGGTTGATGAAGATGAACATACGATGGATGTTGCTGTGGCGGAAGAGAATTTATCTCAAGCTATTGGTCGAGGTGGACAAAATGTCAAACTCGCTAGTGAATTAACTGGTTGGGAACTTAATGTTATGTCAGTTGAACAAGCTGATGAAAAGAATGAAGCTGAAGCCGAAACGCTACAGACCATGTTTATGGAACAGCTAGATGTTGATGAGGAAATGGCGCTTATTCTGGTACAAGAAGGTTTTTCTAGCGTAGAAGAAGTTGCCTATGTTCCAGAAAAAGAAATGTTGGCAATTGAAGAGTTTGATGATGACCTGGTGAGCGAATTACGTGGACGAGCAAATGATATTTTGTTGACTCGTGCTATTGCTTCAGAAGAAAAGTTAGGTGATGCAAAACCAGCTGAAGATCTACTGACTATGGATGGTATGAATGAAGCACTGGCTTATGAGTTGGCTAGTAAAGATGTGATAACTATGGATGATCTGGCTGAACAATCAGTGGATGAATTGATGGACATATCTGATCTGGATAAGGAAAGTGCTGGAAAGCTGATTATGACTGCGCGTATTCCCTGGTTTGAGTCCGAAGAATCAAGTAGTGAGGATGTTAATTAATGGCTGAAGTTACTGTCACTGAATTTGCTGCCGATGTTGGTGTACCTGTTGATCGCATACAGGAACAACTGATTGAGGCTGGACTATCTAAAAGGAAAGCCGATGAAGCTATTTCCGATTCTGAAAAGTCTGAGTTATTGGCTTTCTTAAGAAAAAAACACGGTAAAGATGGTTCTGAACGTAAGATAACCTTACGTCGTAAAACGGTTAGTGAACTTAAAGTAAATGTCGCAACTCAAGGTAGAACAAAGCCTCAGTCAAAGACAGTCAATGTCGAATTTCGTAAAAAGCGTACTTATGCAAAACGTGGTGATGTTGTTGAAACAATAAAGCAGGAAGAAGAGGCAGCAGCAAAATTATTAGAAGAGCAAGAAGCAGAAGCTAAGTTAAAACAGGAAGCTGAAGCTAAAGTTGCTGAGGTTAAAAATGAAGCTGTAGTTGTTGAAGAAGCAGAAAAACCTGTGACAGAAGTAGAAGAAGCTGTTGTAGCAGAAGTCGAAGAAACGACTAGTGAAGCAACACCTGAAACTCAGCCTGCTGCGCCGGTAGTTGAACAAGCTGAATCAAAGAAAGCATCAGGTAAAGAAAAAGATAAGTCAAAAAAAGAACGTACACGCCATGGCCGCCAGGAATTACATGTGGCGACAAAAGGTTCGGGCCGCCGACGCAATAAGAAACCGAAGCGACATTCAGTTATTCAACAGTCAGCTGATCAACAGCATGGCTTCGAAAAACCAACAGCACCCGTTGTTAGGGATGTCGATATTCCTGAAAATATATCGATTGCTGAATTGGCGCAACGTATGTCAGTTAAAAGTTCTGAAGTCATCAAGATTATGATGGGTCTTGGCACCATGGTAACGATCAATCAAACGATAGATCAGGACACAGCATCAATTGTTGTTGAGGAAATGGGACACAAACCCATATTGAAAAAGGAAAATGCACTTGAAGAAGAGATGATTCAGGCGACACAGCAAGAAGGCGAGCAAGTTACTCGTGCGCCTGTTGTTACTATTATGGGTCATGTTGACCATGGCAAGACTTCCTTACTTGATTATATTCGACGAAGCAAAATTGCTGCAGGCGAAGCCGGTGGTATTACGCAACATATTGGCGCTTATCGAGTTAAAACCGACAATGGTGAAATTACTTTTCTTGATACACCTGGGCATGAAGCATTTACAGCTATGCGTGCTCGAGGTGCTAAAGTAACGGACATCGTTATTATTGTTGTGGCTGCTGATGATGGTGTGATGCCGCAAACAGAAGAAGCAGTTAAACATGCCAAGGCATCCAATGTGCCAATCATCATTGCTGTTAATAAAATTGATAAAGAAAATGCTGATCCTGACCGTGTTAAACAGGAATTATCAAAGTTTGAAGTTATCCCTGAAGATTGGGGTGGTGACACACAATTTATGAATGTATCAGCGATAACGGGTGAAGGTGTTGATGCTTTACTGGAAAGCGTTTCATTACAATCAGAAATACTCGAATTAAAAGCTGTTGTAGAGGGTGCAGCCTCAGGCGCCGTTATTGAATCTCGGTTAGATAAAGGCCGAGGACCAGTAGCCACTATTCTTGTACAAAGTGGAACACTGAATAAAGGTGATGTCGTGCTAAGCGGCCATGAATTTGGACGCGTAAGAGCCATGATCGATGATGGCGGTAATGAAGTAAGCACAGCGGGACCATCCACGCCAGTAGAAGTTTTAGGTATGACAGGCACTCCGAAAGCGGGTGATGAAATGATTGCTGTGCCAGATGAAAAGAAGGCAAGAGAAATTGCGCTATTTAGACAAACTAAATATCGTGAAACAAAGATAGCCCAGCAACAGGCGTCTAAACTTGAAAATATTATGAATCAAATGCAGGAAGGCATAACAGCTTCAGTGAATATACTGATTAAAGCTGATGTGCATGGTTCGTCAGAAGCATTGGTGGATGCATTATCACGATTAAGCACTGATGAAGTAAATGTAAGTATCGTTAGTAGTGGTGTCGGTGGCATTACCGAATCAGATATTAATCTTGCTATGGCATCGGACTCTGTAGTGATTGGTTTTAATGTACGTGCAGATGCGAGTGCGCGTAAGCTGGTTGATTCTGAAGGAATCGATCTGCGTTACTATAGTATTATTTATGATGTTATTGATGATGTTAAAGCTGCTTTAAGTGGTTTACTTTCACCTGACGTGCGAGAACAAATTACCGGTGTCGCAGAAGTACGTGAGGTATTTCGTTCACCGAAATTTGGTGATATTGCCGGCTGCATGGTTACATCAGGCCGTGTTAATCGAAACAACCCAATTCGTGTGTTACGTGATAACGTCGTTATATATGAAGGTGAACTTGAATCGTTGCGTCGTTTTAAAGATGATGTGAATGAAGTTAAGTCGGGTACGGATTGTGGTATTGGCGTTAAAAATTATAACGATGTACAAGCAGGTGATCAGATAGAAGTGTTCGAACGAATCAGTGTCGAACGTACAGTCTGATGCCAAAAGAATTCGGGCGTAACCGTCGCGTTGCCCAGTTTATTAAAAAAGAGCTTTCTGTTTTAGTTCAACGTGAATTTCCCTTAAATCAGTATGGCATGATTACCTTGACTAATGTCGACGTAAGTCAGGACTTGGGAAGCGCTACTATTTATGTCACTGTACTGAATAGTGATTCTAATGAATCAGATTCTGATACCAAGGTAGACGCTTTAGGCGAATCATCTTTGTCTGCGTCCATACAGAAGAAAGAGAAACTGCTTGCAGAACTAAATCTGCAGAAAGGTCATTTTCGGCAGGAACTATCACAGATGCTGACATCAAGAGGAGTACCTACGCTACGTTTTAAATACGATGAATCAATCGAACGCGCCCAGCATCTTACTGATATCATTAATTCAGTTAGCCAAAGTAATGACGAGTCGTCGACTTAATTAAAGGGTTTCTTTAAACGTAAGCAGCTTTAAGATGACCAGGCAAAGAAAAAAACGCGGTAGAGATGTTAGCGGTATTATTGTGTTGGATAAACCGGCGGGCATGAGTTCGAATGGTGTGTTACAACATGTAAAGCGAATTTATAATGCAAATAAAGCAGGTCATACCGGAAATCTTGATGTGCCGGCGACGGGCTTGTTGCCCATTTGTTTAGGCGAAGCGACTAAAGTTTCAGCATATTTACTGGATTCAAATAAAACATATCACGCTCGCTGTAAATTAGGTGTAACAACGTCGACAGGTGATGCCGCTGGAGAAATATTAACGAATAGTCCCATTGCTAAAATATCTGAATCAGATCTAAAACAGGTGTTGAAAAAATTTCTTGGTGAAATAGAACAGGTTCCACCCATGCATTCAGCGCTTAAGCATAATGGCAAGCGTCTATATGAACTGGCTTATAAAGGTATTGATGTAGAACGTAAGGCGAGAAGCATTACTATACATAGTATAAAGTTGCTCGATTTTAATACTGATGAATTTGAAATTGCCGTGTCTTGTACTAAAGGGACGTATATAAGAACTTTAGCGGAAGATATTGGCCAGCAACTGGATTGTGGGGCACATATACTGACTTTACGACGATTAGCAGCAGGTCCTTTCAATGAATCGCAAATGATGACGCCAGCTCAGTTGCAAGAAGTTGCCGAACAGGGATTTGAACAGCTCGATAATTTATTATTACCTATGGATATTGCCTTGGTAGATTTTCCTGAGGTTAGGCTATCTGAAGACCTTGCACATTATCTTTGTCAGGGACAGGCGGTGTCGGTTTCAGGACTACCTAAATCAGGACGATTAAGGATATATAACAATTCGGATCAGTTTATTGGTTTGGGCGAAGTTTCCGATGACGGCCGACTTTCTCCCAAGCGATTGATTAATATGATATAAGTAGAGTTTTGGGTCGAGGCTGAAACAAATCGATGTTTCGCTTGTTACAGTGGATATGCGCGGGTACAATACGCGCAAATTTGATATGGCAGTGAGTTAGGAGTGATTTGAATATGGCATTAAGTTGTGAACAGAAGGCGGGAATAGTTAAGGATTATCAGCGTGGCACGAATGACACCGGTTCTCCGGAAGTGCAAGTTGCTTTGCTTACCTCTCGCATTACTGATTTGTCAGGCCACTTCAAAGAGCACGCTAAAGATCATCATTCAAGACAGGGCTTGCTGCGCATGGTAAATCAACGACGTAAATTGCTTGATTACCTGAGAGACAAAGATCTCGGTCGCTATCGCGATTTGATTAGCCGTCTCGGCTTACGTAAATAACAACTTTCTGGCATTCTCGCCTATAAAGGAACTCAACACTAAACCCGCTACTGCGGGTTTTAATATTTTATAAAATCAAAATCATCTTTAAACACTAAATCAACATTATTTTGTTAGGGAAAATCCATGAGCGTGGTAACTAAAGAATTTCAATTCGGTAATCAAAAAGTCACATTAGAAACAGGTAGAGTAGCCAGACAAGCATCCGGTGCTGTTATGGTTAGTATGGGAGACACAGTTGTATTGGTTACCTGTGTTGCTAAAAAAGAAGCAAGAGAAGGACAAGATTTTTTTCCTTTAACGGTCGATTATCAGGAAAAAAATTATGCTGCCGGGAAAATACCAGGCGGTTTCTTTAAAAGAGAAGGGCGTCCATCAGAGAAAGAAACGTTAACGTGTCGATTAATTGACCGTCCTATCCGTCCTCTTTTTCCAAAAGGCTTTAAAAACGAAATTCAAATTATTGTGACGGTTATGTCGCTTGATCCAGAAATTAATCCTGACATCCCTGCCATTATTGGCGCTTCGGCAGCAATTAGTCTTTCCGGCGCACCTTTTAGTGGTCCTGTAGGTGCTGCTCGTGTGGGCTATATCGATGGCGAGTACGTACTTAATCCTGCATATACCGCATTAGAAGATTCTCAACTGGATTTAGTTGTTGCAGGTACAGATACGTCAGTATTGATGGTTGAATCTGAAGCGAAGCAATTATCTGAAGACGTTATGTTAGGTGCTGTTATGTTTGGTCATGAACAGTTTCAAGTTGTTATTGAAAACATAAAAGCCATGGCTGAAGAAGCGAACACGAAATCATGGGATTGGGTTGCGAAAGAAAAAGACGAAGCGCTTGAAAGTGAAATTCAATCGCGTGCAGGTGACTTGGTGCGTGAAGCTTACAGTATTCAGGATAAGCTTGAACGTAAAGAACGTTTAGGCGAGATTAAGAAAGAAGTTGTTGAAGGTATGACTGAAGCTGAAGAACCTCAATGGTCTGGTGCTGTGATTACGGGAGCAATAGAAGCACTTGAAAGCCATATTGTGCGCAGCAGCGTATTATCTGGTGAAAACCGTATTGATGGGCGTGATTCAAAAACGATACGTCCTATTACTGTTGAAACTGGCATATTACCTCGTACGCATGGTTCGGCATTATTTACCCGTGGTGAAACTCAGGCGATCGTTGTTGTTACCCTGGGCACACAACGTGATGCACAAATTATTGATGCCATCGAAGGCTCTTATAAAGATCCTTTTATGTTTCATTACAATTTCCCTCCCTTTTGTGTGAATGAAACCGGTCGTGTTGGTACGCCGAAACGTCGTGAGATTGGCCATGGGCGTTTAGCCAAACGCGGAATTTTAGGTGTCATGCCTGATATGGAAGAATTTCCATACGCAATCCGTGTTGTTTCTGAAATTACAGAATCAAACGGTTCAAGTTCGATGGCTTCCGTTTGCGGTAGTAGTCTGGCGTTAATGGATGCCGGTGTTGAACTGGATGCGCCTGTTGCAGGTATTGCCATGGGTTTAATTAAAGAAGGTGACAAGTTTGTTGTCCTTTCCGACATCATGGGTGACGAAGATCATTTGGGTGATATGGACTTTAAAGTGGCAGGTTCTGATAAAGGTATTACCGCATTGCAAATGGATATCAAAATTGATGGTATCACTAAAGAAATTATGGAAGTTGCTCTACATCAGGCACAGGAAGGACGTTTACATATTCTGGGTAAGATGAATGCCGTGCTATCTAGTCATAATGAAGAAATGTCTGAATTTGCTCCACGTATTACGACTATCAAAATCCATCCTGATAAAATTCGTGATGTTATTGGTAAGGGTGGCGCAACCATTAGGGCTATCTGTGAAGAAACCGGTGCGACGGTTGATATCGAGGATGATGGTACTGTTAAGATTGCAGCTACCGATAAAGTTGCAGGTGATGCCGCATTGAAACGTGTTGAACAAATTACCGCTGATATTGAAGTGGGTAAAATTTATGAAGGTAAAGTCGCTAAACTGATGGACTTTGGTGCTTTCGTTAATATTCTTCCGGGTAAAGACGGGCTGGTTCATATCTCGCAAATTTGTGAAGAACGTGTTGAGAATGTCAGTGATAAACTCAGCGAAGGTGAAATGGTACAAGTTAAAGTGCTCGAAGTTGATCGACAAGGCCGTGTTCGTCTTAGCATGAAGGCGGTTAATGAAGCTAGTGAATAGTTATATATTCTTCATTAAAGTAAAAAAGGGCTTTTAAGCCTTTTTTTTACGCCTATATTTCGGGAATAAAAGGATATTTAGTATGCAATGTACCTGAGAATATAGATAAACATGTTCCCATAAGCTGCCTTTCGTGGTTATCTGGCATAGGTACTAAATTATGAGTTTTTTAGACTAGAATATGTAGACGAGTATAGTACAAATAATTAGAATAATTTATGGATAGAGTCTTGATAAATAAGCGTTATTCTCGTGCATATACCGTTATAGAGTTGGCATTGGTGGTGATTATGGCCAGTTTAGTGTATGGCATGGTTTCACCGGCAGCGCGTTATTATTTAGATGAGGCCAAGGTAACTGTAATCGAAGATGTAATTGAAGACATGGGGCAAAGCATTGATGATTATTTTATTGCCAATGGAGATTATCCTGATTCTCTGGAAGATGTTTTTGGAGAAATCCCGTTGGATGAATGGGGAAATCCCTATCAATACAGAAAAATTCTAGGTGTTGGTGGTGGTATAGGGCCATTAAGAAAAGACAAAAATATGGTGCCGATCAATTCGGACTATGATTTGTATAGTATGGGTCCAGATGGAAAAACGGCGTCACCTTTAACAGCAGCGATAAGTAAGGACGATATTGTGAGAGGGCGCAATGGCGCTTTTGTTGGTGTTGCAACAGACTATTGAGATAATTTAAAAAGATGAAATTTGAGTCTCGAGCATTGAATAGTAGTGTCGCGAAAAGAATCTTCTGGTTGTTTTTTCTTTCCGCAGGTATTCCTTTATTAACTATCTCTCTCATTTCATATAGTTATATTTCCAATCGACTGGAACAGGAGAGCTCCCATCAAATATACAGGGAAAGCAGGGCTTTGGGACTTGCAATCTACGACCGTTTTATTTCATTAGAGTCAAATCTAAAAACGATAGAAAACGGAATAAAGAATAGTCAGGGTATTCCAACTTATGCCGACGATGAATGGTTGCGAACTATTTTTGATTCAGTCTATATTAAACAGACTAGAGGTACGTATGTTACGGTCTTCGGTGCAAATTTAAATCCGATACAACTTGACTTGAAACAGCAAAGTCATCTTGAGAATGGTAACACTGTATTAATTATCGACACGAGTGTTCAAACCAAGCAGATTCTTATGGTAAGAATGATAACGGATGAAACGGAAGGTCAACGTTATTTGATTGGGTCTATTGCAGCAGACTATTTATGGAATATGGGTGTGCATTTCCCGGAAATATTTTTCGTCATGGATAAAGCAGGCAATGTGTTATTTAGCTCAGTCACTCTTGATGAGGAGAGTAAGAAAACGCTTAAAAGATTAAGGTTAAATACTGCCGATAAAAAAGATATTAAACATTGGAAATATAACAAGCAAGATTATGTAAGCAATAGTTGGAGTGTTTTTCTAGACGCAAGCTTTGTTGCTGAAAGCTTGATCATCTCTTTTTCGACACCTGAGAAAAAAGTTTTCTCGGTTATGCAAGATTATAAAAATATTTTCCCGCAAACATTATTGGTGACTGTAATATTAATCACCTTATTAAGTATTAATCTGATAAGAAAATCACTAGGGCCTATTGAAAAATTGATGCTTGGAACAGTACACGTCAAGAATGGTGTCTATGACAAGCCCGTCACAATTGAAAGTGGTGATGAGTTTCAACAACTAGGTGAGTCATTTAATAATATGATGGTTCAAATTGATGAGCAATTTAAAACCTTACAAACACTATCAAAAATAGATAGATTAATTCTGTCTTCTCTGGATAGAGACCATATTATTCAAACATTGATTCAATATCTCCATGAATTAATCAATTCCAATCATGTTTGTGTTGTCACTATGAACAATATGCAAACAGGACAGGCTGAAATGCATATCAATCTGGATGATGCATTTTCAAAAATAGAACATTATGAAATAAATATAGATGATATTGAACGACATGAGCTGGAGAAATGCGAAGAATATCTGTTGTTTAATATTAGTGATGTCAAATCCTATTTTAAACAACAAAAAATATTAGGCGATCGTTCTTTCCTGGTTTATCCCATCAGTAATAATAACGTACTGTCGGGGCTTATCTGTATCAGTAGTTACAATATTATTGATATAAAAAAATATAAATACAAAAAAATAAGGGAACTTGTTGATAGAACAGCCGTTGCATTATCAAATGCAGAATGGGAAGAAAAACTTTTTTTACAGGCACACTTTGACTCCCTTACAAATCTACCCAACCGATTCCTGTTTAAAGACAGGATGGAACAGTCAATAGAAAAATCAAAACGTAGTAAAACTAATGTGGCGCTTATGTTTATTGATCTGGACAGGTTTAAAACAATCAATGATTCATTGGGTCATGGGATTGGAGATGAGGTAATAAAAGAAGTTGCCGTTCTGCTTTCAAGATGTGTTCGTACTTACGATACGGTCTCCCGTTTTGGTGGAGATGAATTTCTTATTATGGTTCCGGATATTAAATCAGTTGATATCTTGATCAAAAAAGCATCTAAGCTTGCCAGTAGAATACTTGAGAGATTGTCTAACCCCTTCGTAATAAATAATCGCGAAATATTTGTTTCAGCCAGTATTGGTATCGCCCTTTATCCTAAAGATGCGGATGACTATGAAACTATGCTGTTGAATGCGGATGTGGCAATGTATAAAGCTAAAGAACATGGCCGAAATAATTATATATTCTATGATGCTATATATGCTGATAACGCTCTGGTAAGGCTTGATCTTGAAAATGATCTCAGACATGCGTTAGAAAGAGATGAATTTTATTTAATGTACCAACCCAAAGTTGAATTGAACTCTGGAAAAATTTTAGGCGTAGAAGCTTTAATTCGCTGGCATCACCATCAAATGGGTTTAATCAATCCCGATGATTTTATCAGTCTTGCCGAAGAATCAGGCTTGATTAGTAATATCGGCTACTGGGTATTGGATAATGCATGTAGACAAGTAAAATTTTGGCAGGATGAATATGGAATTGACTTACACGTTGCTGTAAATATTTCAAGCGATCAATTCAGACAAGCGGATCTATATGAGCGTGTATATAAAATTATTTCTGAGAGTAAACTTTCTCCTGAATTTATTGAGCTTGAGATCACCGAAAGTATTACAATTGAAGATTCAGTAAGAACGAATACTATATTAAATGAGTTTAGAGAATTGGGTTTAACAATATCTGTTGATGATTTTGGCACAGGCTATTCTTCGTTATCACAACTGCAACAGTTTCCTGTAGATAATCTGAAAATAGATCGATCTTTTATTAAGGATATCCCCTTTAATATTAGTAGCATATCAATAACGGGGGCAATAATTGCACTAGCTCATAACTTGAACATGCGTACTATTGCAGAAGGTGTGGAATCAATGGAGCAGTTCAAGTTATTAAATGAACTTAATTGTGATGAGATACAAGGTTATATCATTAGTAAACCTTTGACTGATATAGAACTGGTGAAATATATTAAAAAATATAAAGGGCTTTCCCACATTAATATAGAAAATGCCTGATAAAATATAGATCTTAATAATTGAAGAAAGAGCCATGCAAATGCATAGCTCTTTTGCTTAACAAAAGACAGGATAGAGTATTAAACTTTACTATTTATTTTTTAAATAAGCTTCAAGATCATCTGCTGTACCAATTAACTTTCCACCGATAAAGACCTGTGGTGTTGTTGTCGCACCAGAAATTGCTCGCAAAGAACGACTGGTCACACCTTGACCTAATTCAATCTCTTCGTACGGCATATTATGTGCATCCAGCGCTTTTCTGGCACGTTCGCAATGGATGCAACCTTTACGAGAAATCATTGAGACGAATTCAGGTTTAACTGCTTTTTCGTTTATGTAATCCAACATGGTATCCGCATCGGAAACTTCAAACGGATCGCCTTCGACGTCAGGTTCAATGAACATTTTTTCAATCTTTTTATTCTTTACCAACATTGAGTAGCGCCATGAACGATCACCAAAACCAAGATTATTTTTTTCAACTAGCATACCCATACCTTCACTAAATTCACCGTTGCCATCTGGAATGACTGTAACGTTGTCAGATTCCTGATTTTCTTTCCATGCATTCATGACGAAGGTATCGTTAACTGACATACAAATGATTTCGTCTACGCCATTTTGTTTGAATACAGGTGCCAGTTCGTTAAAACGTGGTAGATGTGTGCTCGAACAGGTTGGTGTGAATGCACCAGGTAATGAAAAAACAGCCACTGTTTTTCCTGCAAATAAATCATCGCTTGTTATATCTTTCCAATCACCATCTTCTATGGTACGAAAAGTGATATTAGGTATATTCTTGCCTTCTCTATTTTCTAACATTGCTTGCTCCTAAAGGGTCTATATATGATTTACACAGGATTCTAGACTGGATAACAATGTTAATAAAATTAATTGTTTCTATCTTTATAATAGAAAATAACTATCATATATAAGCTAATGTAATTGAGTATTTGAAGGTTTTTGAGCCAATTTCCCTAATTTCCATTCCGCTCTTTCGACACTTTGCATGAGTAGGGAATAAAACATATATATCAGTGTGTCGTTAAGATTGTAGGTGATCCCCTGTCCTGATTCTGACTGGATTATAAGTGTGAAATTGCCTTGTTCATCTGTTCCGGTTTTGATACCAAAAGCGAGCACGCCATTTTCACCTAAAGGATGCTTTTTAGTCGTTTCTTCTACGTAAGGTTTCTCGAATGCCCCTTCATTGAAGAGTTTTTTAGTTTCTTTTTGTGAACTTAATGTTGTCGTGCCGCCGCGTTTTTCAATTTCTTTATCGAAAATATCAATGAGCAATTTTGTGTAACGTCGAGTTAGCCAGATTAAATATTCATCATTATTTTCCGTCGATGTTCTTAACAGAATGCGATCTTCCTTATTGGAATATTGCACATTGATTTGATGTAATTTATTTGATTCTGTCATTTTTTATTTTTCAAGAACGAAAGTTGATATTTCATCTCTGGTTTCGTAGTTATACAATATTATTAGCACCTATTGCGACGTAGATATATTGTATCTCCTCATTGCTGTAACTGATAGGTGGCACATTAACACCATAGTCAGAATTATATAGCCATAAAAATTTATTTGTATCAACATCGAAGCTATTCTCTACCAGCTTTGGAATAAGCGGGTATTGAAAGAATAAGGCCAAAAATGATGTTTTATTAAAATTCATTGTTTGACCGGAAGAGCATGTTGTTAAAGTGTAATTGAGAAATAATATTCATTGAAATAGAGTTGTTATTATGCAAAGTCGTAGTGTTTTTCTATTGCCTGTTGGTGCGGTGTTGATTTCTTGCGTGGCTATTATTTATCCAACGTTGCTGGCAAATTATGGTAATGCAATTGTACCACTGTTGGGTATTGTCATGTTTTCTATGGGAATGACATTAGTGCCTGCAGATTTTAAACGTGTGTTTAAACAACCTGCATTGATATTCATGGGCGTCTCTTTGCAATACATTGCAATGCCATTAATTGCCTGGCTTTTATCTGAAATATTAAGTTTACCCGTTCTATTAGCAACGGGATTGATTTTAGTCGGTGCTTGTCCGGGAGGGACTGCTTCAAATGTTATCTGTTTTCTGGCTAAAGCCAATGTTGCCTTGTCGATATCATTAACAACTGTATCTACATTATTAGCAGCAGTTTTAACACCTTTGCTTACCTTAGCCTATGTTGATCAAAGTATTGATGTGCCAGTAATCAATATGATGAAAAACCTCGTGCTTATTGTCATCTTGCCCGTTGTCTCCGGTGTTTTGCTTAACACGTTTTATCAACAACGACTTGGGAAGATTAAGTTATATTTACCCTTGATATCGGTATTATCAATTATCTTTATCATTGGTGTAATCGTTGCAAAGAATCAAGGACAATTGTTCGAACTAGGTTTGTTATTATTTTTCGCGGTAGCTTTACACAATCTATTTGGTTTGATTGCAGGTTATTACATTCCAAAGTTAATGGGTTATGATGAAACGATCTGTAAAACAATGTCTATTGAAGTTGGAATGCAAAATTCTGGTTTAGCAGTGGTTCTGGCAAATCAATATTTTTCTGCCATAGCCGCATTGCCCGGTGCATTATTTAGTGTATGGCATAATGTGACAGGTTCAATTCTGGCTGTGTTATGGTCAAAGAATAATGAGAGATAAAATTGCTTACATTAAAATTATTTTAATCTGTTTTTTGTGTTTCTTATGTGCAAGTTGTTCTAATAAAGAAAATTCATATTTCCCGCTAAATAAAGGTTTCAAATGGCAATACGATGTTGTTTTGACAACACGGGATGGCGTACTAAAACAAAAGTACATTTTAAATAATCTTGGTAAAGCAGAATTAAACGGTGTTCCTGTTTACTTACGACATTCGCTCGATGGCACGATACTATATTATTCAGTTTCTAATGAAGGACTGTATTACTTAGGTAATCTTGATAGTCACAGTATTCAGCCGCAGTTTAATGAAGATAAATATCTTGTCATTCCCGAATCTTTATCCATTGATACTGAATGGGAACAAACAACAATAACGAAATTATTAGAAAAAACAGGACCGTCACAAAATACAGTCTTTAAAATTATTGCCGAGATTCCGTTGGAGGCAAAAATTGAATCATTGAAGGAGGCAGTTAATGTAACAGCCGGACACTTTGAAAATTGCATGAAGATAACCATGAGTGGTTTTGCCTTCAAGAATTTAGGTAATAATATTGGTTTGACCATGGTTAGTGTTGAGCAAACTAATTGGTATGCACCAGGTGTAGGTCTGGTCAAAATGGAACGACTAGAGACGACGCAACGCAAAGCATTGGACAAGGGTTCATTATCAATCGAATTAGCAGGGTTTGAATCGGGCTAAGGCTCTCTTAAATCAATAATCCGTTCTTCAGTGACTAAAATATCAAGTGGCAGATCTGTTTTTTCTAAAGGCAGTTCATCAACAATTTGAACTTCAAAGGCTAGTCCTATCTTTGTTTTAACCTGATTTTTTGAAAACCAACGATCATAATAGCCACGGCCATAACCAAGTCGATCTCCTTTTGTGGTGAAGCCGACGCCGGGTGTGATGGCAATATCAAAAGTATCTGACGCTACTTGACTGGATTTAGGCGTTAAAATACCCATTTTGTCGGCTTCCAGATCCGACAAATCCTTAAGTGGGATGGCACGCATTTCTGTTTTTCCCATGATTTTGGGTACGGCTAGGGCTAAATTTTGTTCTAAAATGCGTGATACCAGGGAGCTGGTTTCAACTTCACTCAGGTAGGATATATAGCAAAACAGGCTTTTTGCCTGATTAAACTCATCAATTTCGTGCAGAAATTTGATAATTTGCTGGCTCATCTCAGTGCGCTTACTTTCAGGCAGCTCCGTGCGTCGCTGTTTTAAATCAGTTCTGAGCTGTTTTTTTTGTTCATGTAGATTCATAAGAAGAAGTAAAAATTACTTAAATATCAATATGATATAGAGTATTTATGAATATTTTATTATTGTTTGTAAAGTCATTTTTTTGTTTAGTATTATTAGCCAAATTCAGTAGTATTTTACATGGCGCAAAAGCACTGTCTTTACTTTCTTTTTCGAGGTTTTTACGTACAATAGCGCCTTTTTTCAAGCGGGTATTTTCTGCCCGTGATAATTCAGAATTTTATAGAGGTCATCAGACTGATGGTTACAATTAGATTGTCCCGAACAGGCGCAAAGAAAAATGCTTATTACCACGTAGTGGTTATTGATAGTCGTAAAGCGGATAGTGGAAGACCACTAGAACGTCTTGGTTTCTTTAACCCATCTGCAACAGGTCAGGAAGTTCTACTTAAAATCGATATTGAACGTATTAATTACTGGGTATCACAAGGTGCGCAGGTGTCAGAACGTGTTTCAAAATTGATTAAAGACGACGCAGCAGCGGCAGCGTAGTCCGAAGTGAAGTAAACCAATTGCTTAAGTTGTTTCTGATTTAGGCAATAGTCGGCATTAACTATTTAATGCAGGAGAATAAGTCCCAAATTATTGTTGGCCGTATTGGTGGGGCACACGGTGTACGCGGTTGGTTGAAGATCATGTCGTACACCCGACCAAAAGAAAATATTTTTACATATTCACCCTGTTTGATAAATGTGGATGGCCTCTGGCAGGAGATTGATATAGAAGAATCTCAACAACGTGGTGAACGATTATTGATTAAAATTTCAGGAGTAGAGTGTCCTGAAGATGCACGACGTTATATGAATTGCGATTTGGCAATAACGCGTAAGCAGTTGCCCGTCTTAGAAGAAGGAAAATATTACTGGCACGATTTGATTGGTCTTGAAGTTTTAAATCAAGATAGAGTTAATTTAGGCAAAGTCAGTAAAATAAGTGAAACGGGTGCTAATGATGTACTTGTTATTAATGGAACAGGCGAGAATAAAAAAAGATTATTGATTCCATTAGTGATGGATGTTTATGTCAAAAAAGTTGATTTGATCACTAATACGATACACGTCGATTGGCCACTTGAAGACTGATGTTTCAACTTGATGTTATAACGCTGTTTCCGGAGATGTTCTCATCCGTTTTAGAACACGGTGTTATTGGAAGAGCGCTAAGTGATAAGTTATTGGGATTCAGGAGTTGGAATCCTCGTCATTTTACCCAGGATGTTCATCGAACAGTTGATGACAGACCTTATGGCGGTGGACCGGGCATGGTAATGATGTATGAACCAGTATGCTCTGCCATTGCCAAGGCTAAACAGGCACAACCCGAAGCAAAAGTGATTTATTTATCACCACAGGGCAGACGTTTAGATCAAACTGGTGTTAATGCGCTGTCTCAACGGAGTGGAATGATACTGGTGTCTGGTCGTTATGAAGGTATCGATGAACGTATTATTGATGCTGAAATAGATGAAGAATGGTCAATTGGTGATTATGTTCTCAGCGGCGGTGAACTTGCTGCAATGGTATTAATAGATAGTGTCTGTAGAACACTACCTGGCGTATTAGGGCATGAGGATTCAGCGAATGAGGATTCATTTGTTGACGGTTTACTGGACTATCCGCATTATACGCGACCAGAAGAAATTGATGGCTATGCGGTACCTGATGTTTTACTAGGTGGCCATCATGAGAATATACGTCGTTGGCGTTTAAAACAGGCGCTGGGAAAAACATGGCGAAGTCGGCCAGATTTAATTGAGTCAATTAAACTCAATGATGAACAAAAAGGATTGTTACAGGAATTTATTGCTGAAACTGAACAATCTTGATGAATAACTAATTTAGAACATGTAATTGGAGTATTAAAATGGCAAACATAATCGAACAACTCGAAGCCGAACAAATGACACGTAAAATTCCTGAGTTTGCAGCGGGTGATACTGTCGTCGTTCAGGTAAAAGTAAAAGAAGGCCAACGTGAACGTTTACAGGCTTTTGAAGGTGTTGTCATCGCGATTAAAAATCGTGGACTTAATTCATCATTTACTGTTCGTAAAATTTCCTCAGGTGAGGGCGTTGAACGTGTTTTCCAGACATATAGTCCCATGGTTGCTGACATTCAAGTTAAGCGTCGTGGTGATGTTCGTCGTGCAAAATTGTATTACATGCGCGATCTTCGTGGTAAAGCTGCACGTATTAAAGAAAAAATTAAAACCAAGTCATAATTTTTTGGCATAAACACTCTACCGAGCTGGTTAGTCCAGCCCGGTAGTTGTAATATCTGGTTTAATTAATTTATTAGACCAGCTCCATGAAATCAAAAAACACTCAAGATTTCGATAAAACTTTGCAAACACCGATTGGCAAACTGGGTGTTTGTTTTCAAAAAAATACCATCACAAAATGCCAATGGTTGCTGGATAACACTTCATCGGATCAAATTAACGTTAAAAATATAGATTTGATTGATGAAGCGCTCGACTATTATTTTGATACAGCAAAGATTTTAAATAAGCTTGAGTTATGCCCAAGCGGCACTCCATTTCAATTGAAAGTATGGAGCAGACTAAAAGCGATTCCATCCGGTAAAACTATGACCTATGGCGAGTTAGCGCGAGAATTGAACACGAGTAGTCGTGCTATTGGACAAGCTTGTCGTACTAATCCACTTGTTCTTTTTATTCCATGTCACCGTATCGTGTCCAAAACAGGATTGGGTGGTTATATGGGAGTTCAAAATAAGCTCTCGATTAAATCATGGTTGCTTGAACATGAATCAAGACACTAAAAATCAGCAAAATATTTCAGCTAAATCAAAGCAGCTTGTCGATTCCTTTCTTGATGCCTTATGGATGGAACGAGGTTTAAGTGATAATACCTTGTCCGCTTATCGTAGCGATTTGTACAAGTTCTCTTTATGGATACAGCAGCAAAAAATTGAATTAGTTAAAGTAAAATCTAACGAGATACTTGCCTATTTAGCCATGCCAGAAAATAAGTCGGCAAGAACGGTTGCCAGACGTTTGTCCAGTTTACGTCGTTTGTATGAATATTTACTTAGAGAAGATCTGATAAAACAAAATCCGGTCAGTAATGTTGATGCACCAAGACTGGGACGTTCTTTACCAAAGACATTAACTGAATCTGAAGTGGAGGCTTTACTGGAAGCACCTGATACGGAAGACGTACTAGGAATACGTGATAAATGTATGCTGGAATTATTGTATGCGACTGGCTTGCGTGTATCGGAACTTGTTGGCCTTACGCTTCAACAAGTAAATTTAAGGCAAGGTGTTGTGCGTGTAACAGGAAAGGGCAATAAGGAACGTTTGGTACCTTTGGGTGAAGAGGCAACACAATGGATAGAGCAATATCTTTCACTTGCACGAAATGAAATATTAAACAATTCCAAGTCGGATGCATTGTTTCCAAGTAAGCGTGGCAAAGCTATGACGCGTCAAACTTTTTGGTACATGATTAAACGTTATACTGTCGTTGCCGGAATCAATAAAACATTATCTCCTCACGTTCTTCGTCATGCCTTTGCAACTCATCTTATTAATCATGGTGCTGATCTTAGAGTAGTGCAAATGTTATTAGGACATAGTGATATTTCAACAACTCAAATATATACACATGTTGCCAGGGAACGCTTGAAAGATTTGCATGGTGAACATCATCCAAGAGGCTAGCTAAAGGCACCTCTGAAAAATCTTTTTTCACCATAGCTGCGTTAGTTCCGTGCTCGAATCCTCATGTATTGTATATACATTGCGGTTCTGTGCGCGGCACTGCCTTGCTCTAGCAAAAAAATCTATTTTCAGAGATACCTTTAGTTTTTTTATATTTGTTCCTGAGGTAATACAGAATAAACTTCTTCGAGTGTCGTTAAACCATCTGCGACTTTTTGTGCGCCACCTATTTTTAATGGACGCATACCACTTTTTAAAGCAATTTTGCGCAATATATCCAGATCTGTGTCTAATGAAATGTTCTCGCGCAGTATCGAACTCATTGTTAATATTTCGTAGATACCTGCTCGCCCCATATAACCGGTGTGTCGACATTCATCACAGCCTACAGGCTTGCATATTTTAGGTGGCATTTTTAATTTTTTAGGGCTAGTAAATTCTTTCCAGCTTTTTTCATCCGTTGCAACAAGTTCTTTGCAATGAATGCACAGGGTTCTTAATAATCTTTGTGCAACGATGCCCTGTATTGTTGCGTTTAATAGAAACGGTTGCATGCCGATATCAATTAAACGAGTGATTGCTGAAGGAGCATCATTTGTATGCAAACTGGATAAGACAAGATGACCTGTCAATGCGGCCTGAATGGCAATATCTGCAGTTTCTTGATCACGGATCTCGCCAATCATTATTATATCGGGGTCTTGTCTAAGCAGTGTTCTGACTCCGGATGCGAAGTCAACATCAATAGCCTTTTGCACTTGCATTTGATTAAACTGAGGCTCAACCATTTCAATTGGATCTTCAATCGTACATATATTTATTTCTGGTTTGGCAATCTGGTTAAGCGCGGAATATAAGGTAGTTGTTTTACCTGAACCTGTTGGGCCGGTAATGAGAACGATTCCATGTGGGTTGTCCAGCATGTCATTCAGTTGTGTTTGATCGTGTTGTGTGAAACCAAGTTCTTTATAAGTTTTAACCAGCATTTCAGGATCAAAAATACGTATTACCAATTTTTCGCCGAAAGTAGTTGGCATGGTGGATAATCGCATTTCAACTTCTTTGCCAGAGGGCGTTATCGTTTTTACTCTGCCATCTTGTGGTCTACGCCGATCAGTAACGTCCATTCGACCTAGTGATTTTAAACGACTGGTAATGGCTCCCATTAAGACAACCGGCAGTTCGTGCACTACATGTAAAACACTATCTATACGAAATCGAATCCTTCCTTTTTCTCGTCTAGGTTCAAGATGAATGTCACTGGCACGTTGTTCGAAAGCAAATTGTAATAACCAATCAACAATACTAACGATATGTTGATCATTAGCATCAGGTTCCCCCGCTTTACCTAATTTAACCAACTGCTCAAAGCTTTGAATTAGAGCAATGGGTTCATCTGTTTTTTCGCTTACAGCACCGCTAATAGATTTACTTATGCCATAAAATTCTACCAGGTAACGATCAATATCTCTTGGATTAATAATGACACGTTTAATTTTCAATTTTGCAATACGTGCAAGTTCGCTTTCCCATGCGGTAATAAAAGGTTCGCATGTCGCAATGGTAAGTTCTGTTTTATTTACTTCTACAGGTAATATTTTTAATTTTGATGCATAGGCCTGAGATACTATTGAGGTAATTTTTTGTACATCTATTTTTAATGGGTCAATTCGTAAATAGGGATGATTCATTTTTTCAGAAAACCATTTTGTCAATGTTTCCAGACTTAGCGGATAGCTTGGTTTTGTCGAAGACTGCCAACCTTGTTCAGCAACAGATATTAATGGATGAATTTGAATTTTACTTTGATCAGCATTTATATTGGCTAGTTGAACCCGTTGTTGTGCCTTAATTAATCCATCTTTCTCAAGTAGATCAAGAATATAGGCAAGTTCGAGCTTGCTTTCTGATGACTGTTTTTTTACTGTGCGTTTCATCACAAACCTGTTTTATATAGCTTCGATGCAATGCTTGTGACTTTATCATGGAAAAAACGACACATCGAATGTAAATACCAATTTGCTTGGAAAATAGTTTTTACTGTAAGGGAACAGACACTCTGTATAATGGTCTGAATATTTGTGAATACAGCTATGTTTGTAGCAATAGATTAACTGGAGTCAATATGAAGCTTAGCATCATTTTTTTATTTGGATTTTTTTTCTCATCTAGCGTTCTGGCGGATAATTCTATAAACGAAGAATTAAAGGCAGCAATATCTAATTTTTTACCAGATGTTGAGATTGATAGTATTCAGCCTACACCTATAAAAGGTCTTTATCAGGTTGTAATCGGTCCAGATATTATTTATATGACGCAAGATGGCGCTTATGTCATCAAAGGTGAAATACTGGATATCAATCAACGAAAAAATTTAACCGAAGATGTTCGTGCAGATGGCAGAGTGAAATTACTTAATGATATTAATAAAGATGAGTATATTGAATTCGTTGCTAAAGATGCTCAAGACGCCATTTATGTTTTTACAGATATTGATTGTGCTTATTGCAGAAAACTTCATCGTGATGTGCCGGAACTCAATGCAAGAGGTATAAGTGTACGCTATCTGGCATACCCTCGTGCAGGTGTCGATTCTGCTGTAGGGCAGGAAATGAGTCGTGTATGGTGTGCCGAAAATAGACAGGAAGCATTAACGGCTGCAAAGAACAGAGAGTCAATTGAGGCGGAAGCATGTGATGATCCTGTAGCGAAGCAATATGCGCTTGGGCGGAAATTAGGTGTACGAGGAACACCATCAATTTATTTACAAAACGGTCGGAATCTTCCAGGTTATTTACCGCCAGATGAAATTGCAAAACAGCTTAAAAACAGTAAATAAGCTGTTTAATTATTATTTATTCCCAGACCTGATACTGATTTAATAATAGCTGTCGTAAGTCGATCATCTTTTTCTGTGTTGGTTACTTTTATTGGCAGAAAATTCAGATCATAAGCACACCATAAAAAAGTTTCCTGTTTCTTGTTATTTGATTTATGCAGAGAAAGTTTCATAGTCTTAAACTCTCCAAGCGGGGTTTTTAGTATTTCGTCATTAATGCGTTTAAATATATATTGTTTTATTTTTCCACCATCGGCGACAGTATAGTTTTCAGGGATGTGTGCTGACTTAAGGTCAGACATAAGTGATAATTGGTAAAGTAATTTATCCTGAATCCCTGCTTGAGTTTGCATATGCCACGTCGATTCATTAACACGATTGGTAATCTGTTTTTTCTCCCAGTTAAAATTTATTTCTGCATCTCTTTCTTTTTTTCCTTTGATTCGATGATATGTGTAATTCAAGGGTGTGAAATAGGACCCAATTAAATCCCAGGTGCTAACTTCAAGCATGTGAACTTTCTTTATAAGTGCAATAAAACCGGTAGTTTTGCTTTCAGATCGAAAGATATATTTACCATCTTCTTGTTGAAAGAAACGCCGTTGCATCAGTCCAACTTTCGTGTCATTACTATATAAAGTGTAATTTGCTTCGAAAAAAGGCGGAATTTTGTCGCCAGCCAAGCATACAGACGCACTAATCAGTGAGTAAAGTAGAAATAGATGCGTTTTGACCAACATATTGAATACTATGACAATTATCGTGTGTTAAAATTCCTTGAATTGACCTTAATAAGAATTACTTAATTACAATGCAAGAAACCGTTTTTAAGCCTGGCGATTCGGCAAAAATTCTAGTCGTTGGCGATATTATACTTGATCAATATATTTATGGTGAAACCAATCGTATTTCGCCTGAAGCCCCTGTTCCGGTTGTCCGTGTGAAAAATACGGAAGAACGAGCCGGTGGTGCAGCAAATGTCGCCGTTAATATCTCATCCCTGGGAGTCGCTGTTCAACTGTTGGGCATGACTGGAAAAGATGAGTCGTCGTCACGATTAGAAAAAATTCTTGTTGAACAGGGAGTGGAATGTCATTTTATTTATCAAGATGATTTTTCAACAATAACTAAACAACGCGTATTGAGTCGCCATCAGCAGTTAATTCGACTCGATTATGAAAAAGAAATGGATGTACTTGATACAGCACATCTCATAGAAAAGTATCAAGAATTAATTGAGTCGGTTGATGTTGTTGTCCTTTCAGATTACGCAAAGGGAAGTCTGGATAAGGTTCAAACACTGATTAAACATGCCAATGAAAAAAAGATTACTGTTTTAGTCGACCCAAAATCAACTGATTTCAGTTGCTATAGTCAGGCAAGTATTCTTACGCCTAATTTAAAAGAACTTGAAGCTGTTGTTGGTGACTGCAAGTCAAATGAAGTTTTGATAAAGAAGGGCCATCAACTTTGTGAAAAATTGCAGTTAGAAGCATTGTTGGTGACACGCGGTGAAAAAGGCATGAGCTTATTAAGTAAAAATCAGGAACCGTTACACCTTAAGGCTGAAACACACGAAGTGTATGATGTGACAGGTGCGGGAGATACAGTAATTGCGGTCCTGGCTGCTGCAATAGCATGTGATTCAAAATTGGAACAAGCAACAGCATTAGCCAACACTGCTGCAGGGCTTGTAGTTGAAAAATTGGGTGCGGCAACAGTGTCAGCGGATGAACTGAATGATGCAAGTATCAATAAGTACCAGTCGTCGATATCGATGGATAGCAATGCTACATTGCAAATAGTCAATCAGGCTAAACGAAACGGCGAGCAAATAGTCATGACCAATGGCTGCTTTGATATTTTGCATACGGGACATATTAATTATTTGATCAAGGCAAGGTCACTGGGCGACCGTTTACTTGTTGCTGTTAATGATGATGAATCTGTAAAACAATTAAAAGGTGATTCAAGACCAATAAATGTCTTAGAGAACAGAATGACCATTTTGGCTGCGCTGGCTTGCGTTGATTGGGTCGTGTCATTTAGTGAAGATACGCCCGAGCAACTTATTTCTTTATTTGCTCCCGATATATTGGTTAAAGGCGGTGATTATACTGAAGAGCAAATTGCAGGTGCTACATTTGTAAAAAAATCGGGCGGTGATGTTGTTGTCTTGCCATTCGAAGAAGGATGTTCAACTTCATTAATGTTAGAAAAAATTAAAGGAAAATGATTCTAGAATGATTGTCGTAACAGGAGGAGCGGGTTTTATAGGGTGTCAGCTTGTTGCCGGGTTAAATAAACTTGGCCGAGAAGACATTCTTGTTGTTGATGATTTAACAGACGGTCATAAGTTTGAGAACCTTGTACAAAATAAGATCGCTGATTATATAGATAAAGCAGATTTTAGACGTTTGATTGAGAAACGCGATAATATTTGTGATGAGATTGATTTTATATTTCATCAAGGAGCTTGTTCTACGACGACAGAGTGGGACGGGCAATACATGATGGATAATAACTACACTTATTCAAAAGAATTACTTCATTTTTGTCTTGAAAGATCGATACCCTTTGTTTATGCCTCAAGTGCCGCAGTCTATGGTGTTAATACAAAATTTTCTGAAGAACCGGATAACGAATTTCCTGTTAATGTTTACGGTTATTCAAAATTGTTATTTGATAATTATGTCAGAAGGCTCAGTGCTGATATTAAATCGCAAGTTGTGGGGTTACGTTATTTTAATGTGTATGGCCCGGGAGAGGCACATAAAAAATCAATGGCGAGTGTTGTATTTCATTTTAATAATCAGATAAAAGAAACGGGAGAACTGAAGCTGTTTAAAGGGAGTCATGGTTATGCTGATGGAGAGCAGTTAAGAGATTTTATTTCTGTTGATGATGTTGTAAATGTTAATTTATGGATGATGGATAATCCAAAAGTATCAGGGTTGTTTAACGTTGGTACGGGCAAAGCAAACAGTTTTAATGATGTTGCTAATCTTGTCGTTGATTGGCACGGAAAAGGAAATATAAAATATATCGATTTTCCTGACGCATTAAAGGGAAGTTATCAAAGTTTTACCGAAGCAAACCTTGCTGATCTACGTTCCGTTGGTTGTGACTATGAATTCACGTCATTAAATGAAGGTATTAATTCATACCTGGATGTTCTTAATACAACACAAGCTCTAAATTAAAATATTTGAAAGTTGTGCGATTCCTTTATACCTTAGTCGTTTATTTTCTCGCTCCATTTGTTCTGTTAAGACTTTTTTTCCTGAGTTTGAAAAATCCTGCGTACAGATTACGATGGCAAGAAAGGTTTGGTTTCCCTGCCTGGACTAATGATAATAAGCCAGTCCTCTGGATACATGCTGTCTCAGTAGGTGAGGTTAATGCAGCTACGCCTATCATTCATCATTTGCTTGAAAGTCATCCCCAATATCGAATTCTCGTTACGACGGTAACACCTACGGGAGCAATCACGCTTGAACAACATTTCGGAAAAGATATTACACATCTTTATTTGCCATATGATTTGCCTTTTTCTGTAAAACGATTTCTTAAAATTATCAGGCCAACGTTATTAATAACAATGGAGACGGAAATTTGGCCAAATCTTTATAATGCCTGTGAGCGTTCAGATGTACCGATACTTATTATCAATGCACGTCTGAGTGAAAAATCATCCAAAGGCTACAAACTAGTGTCAGGATTGATGAAACAAACTTTAATAAAAGTGAATATGATTGCGGCACAAACCGAAAAAGATGCCGACCGTTTCATTTCGTTCGGCGCGGATAAGAACAAGGTATGTGTAACTGGAAATTTAAAGTTTGATATTGCTATACCGCATAGCATTACAGAGCAAGCTCAATCATTAAAACGGTATTTTTCAGTTAATCGTCCTGTCTGGATTGCTGCTAGTACACAGGAAGGTGAAGAAGAAATAATTTTAAATGCGCATAAAGCAGTGTTAAAAGAATATCCTGATGCAATATTAATTCTGGCCCCTCGCCATCCTGACAGAGTAAATAAAGTTACTGCGCTATGTGATGTTGCAGGAATTAGGTATATTAAACGAACGCAACAACAAAATTTTTCTTCTGAATTAAGCGTATATATTCTGGATACTTTGGGCGAATTGCAATTACACTATGCAGCTTCACAGCTTGCGTTTGTGGGTGGAAGTCTGGTTAATACCGGCGGACAAAATATGATGGAGCCAGCAAGTTTGGCTTTGCCAGTTATTACCGGACCGTATACCTATAACTTTATAGAAATAAGTGAATTACTGTCAGAAGCTGGAGCTTTAGCTCGCGTATCAACAGCCGAGACTTTATCTCAAGCAGTCTGTCATTTATTGGGTGATGCAAATTTGAGGCATAATATTGGAGAGAAAGGGCGGCAAGTGATTGAATCAAACAAAGGAAATATTAATAGCTTGATGGTAATAATTGAATCTTATTTATCTAGTGATGCAACTTATCAAAATTTAGCTATCTAAATGCTTAACTTCAGCCTGAAAAAAATCGAAATAGAATTTTAAAATTTATTATGAATTTAGGAGACAACATGAAAAAAATATTTATCAGCTTCACTCTATTATTGCTGGGAACAGGTTCTGCTTTAGCGGACGAATACCCGACTCAAGATACCGTGCGCTATGTATTAGGTTGTATGGCTGACCTGGGTGGTCAGACAGATGAAAATTTATATACTTGCGCCTGTCGATACGACACGATCAGGAGTAAAATGTCATTTAGTGATTATGAAGAAGGCGTGACTTTCGAAAGAAACAAGAAAATGCCGGGAGAAAAAGGCTCTTCTTTTAGAGATAATGAAAGAGCAGAACATTTTTATGAAGAATTATTAACGGTCAGAGAAGCTGCTGATGCAAATTGTATCGTGGTCAAGCGCGTTCAGATGGTAAAACCCACTAATAGAGAGTAATAAAAACGGGTCACAATAACTAGCAGTTACTAAAAAACGATAGTGAGACTTTAGAGAAGTCTCACTGTTTTAATAAAAGCGTTAAGAACTCGATGTCACATCATACGTAGAACTGAACGCATTCTTTTTGGTATCGGTTCCTTTAACCGTCATAACCCCTTCCTTTTCCGGTACAAAGTAGAAACGTAAAGCCGGATCCATACTGATGGTGAACGTCAACAAGGCTTTCATAATAAGTTTGCCGTTATATTCCATTTCCAGTGTATCGACAAAAAAAGCCGGTGGGATGATACGTGAACCAATCTTTAATGGTGCCATACCGGTAATATTGGGATGACGTACCTTAACTTGCATCAAATTAGGTTCGCCCAGAGTCAAATCACCGACCACCTTCA
>Ga0209992_10000867_pt1 | contig 36725 bp, 54 predicted proteins | sample 2SBtaG_2_FD_182564 | JGI IMG/M metagenome (GOLD analysis project Ga0209992, IMG submission 182564) | Deep subsurface microbial communities from Kolumbo volcano to uncover new lineages of life (NeLLi) - 2SBTROV12_ACTIVE470 metaG (SPAdes)... | ecosystem: Environmental > Aquatic > Marine >...
TATCTTTGAGTCGGCACAAAGCTTACCTCTACTCTATCTCCAATGCCAGACTCCTCTACAAGTTTAGATAAAGTATCCTTCGTAAAATGAGAAACGTGCGCCGGGAAGTGAATTATTTCTCTGTAACTGTCAGATAATAAAGAAAGGTCGTCATCTTCATTTGGAAGTTCCAATATCATACTTCCGCCCTTTTTCGTTATTTCAAACATATTTTTAATAAAACCCTTAATATTATAAACATGTTCTAACACATGAAATGCAAAACTCACGTCAAATTCCTCGAAGTGATCATTAGCAAAATCGTCATCAAGTAGACAGTGATGAAAAGTAAATTCACTTAAATCCGGCTTAAAAGACTTAATCCCCGTTTTTATCCTTTCTCTACTTATTTCCAGTAGATGAATATCCAACTCAGGAAACTCTTCTTTAAGACTAAAAGAGTGTTGACCATATCCCGAACCTATGTCAATAAATTTTAACCCATCAAACACACAGAGGGACTCGTTCACTAGTTTGTTTATACGAATAGAATCTTGACGGAGGACATGGGCCATTTTCGACATGGGCCCAGAAAGACCTATGCTTTCATTTAGCTTCATATCTTCTGGAGAGGTGTGTCTATCAACATCTTGAGAGATAGATTCTTCAGAGGCTATGCCGTCTAGCTCGTCTACTGGCGGGACTAGCATCTGTATAAATCCACACTTCCCACAACTGTACAGGATGCCACGCTCACCATTCAGCTCATAATACTCAGATAACTTCTCACTTTCACACAATCGGCATTTTTGCATTTATAATTTCCCCCACGCTTGCATATGGTTGATTCCAAATACTTGCCCGTTAGCGTTGCAATTACTACAAGGAGATAAAGACCTTTCTCCATTTTTAAGTTTGTTTCTAAACTCCGTTAACTTTGCATCTGTCCATATATCAACAAGAGACTTATCTTTGACATTTCCGAAGTTTACTGTTCGATTGTACATATCTTGGCAGCACAATAGAGCGTCGCCATTCCAATCAATCATCATGGAATAGTGAGTATAAAAACAAGCAGACTTGCCCGACTTCATTAGTTTTTGTTTGGATATATCAGACAGATGTTCAAACCCTATATTTCCAGCCCTATTTGTATACAATAACCCATAATCTTCTGATTCATCGTACCATCTATCTCTTAAGGAGTATGACCCCTTATCTATATCACAGGAAGCAAACAGCGTATTAAACTCGTCTATTTGTTCAGGGCCGTCATACATGCTGACTACAAATTGACAAAGCCCTGCTGAGTAAAGATCCTTAATTAACTTAGATCCTTTTTTGCTGACTAGCATATCTCCGTTGGTTACAATTTCTATATGTATGCCTTTATCCCCAAACTGTTTGACTATATCCACAACGTGCTTTGTTAACAGAGGTTCTCCTGTTCCACTTATATTAACAATGCCTGTAAAATTAATATCTGCAAGCTGCTCAGCGATATTCTTCGCTAGCTCTACACTCATGTGAATATTTTGGTTCGGGTACTGCTCAGGATTAGATCTGGGACAGAAAGGACATACCCTGTTGCATATTTCGTTAATATTCAACTCAATGAAGCTAAACAAAGGAATGTCCCCATGCATCACTACACTATTAATAGAGGGCTTTTTTCTCTCTATATTGTCTTTCATGCCCTTCTTCATTGTCGTTTTAGATTCCTCCAACGTCTTCCCTTTCTATGTCATCGTGGTTTAACTCTACCCAATAAATTTCATAGCAGATCGTGTCTTCAAGTGCTTCAAATCTATGGTATGTTCCGGGCTTAGCTATTGCTAACTCCCCTGTAGATACTATTGTTTCGTCAACTAAATCATAGTCCGTTTCATATACTGTTATCTTTAGTTTGCCCTTCTCAATATAAAATGCATTATATTTGTGTTTGTGCTGGTGTTTAGAGCAGAATCCCCCTTTTTTGGCCTCAATCCTATGAAGCTCAAAGTTGGCATTTTTGAATATATCTTTAGTCTTTCCCCACACCTTGCCTTGTGTCCTCATGCCTCATGCTCCTTATTTAATAAACCAAGTATAAATTCCGAAGGCTCTGTGCCATATTCGTTGGTCTTTAGCCTAAGTTCCTCGGTGTCCTCCAGCATACACAGGGAGGCGTCAATTTTTTTATTGTTATGTAGCCAAGCCAATATGCGCGACTCTTCAGAGAAGTTGTGGCAGCTTTTCCCTTGACTTCTTTCTAAAGCAATGCCGTCTGCATCCCCTATTGTCTCTCTCAGTTCTTTAGGGCATAAAGTAAAACCCGATACATATATTTTGCGATTACCTTCCGCCAAGTTTCTCAAAATAACAGAGTATCCTGTCGATAACAATCTTGAAAATCTGTGAGGACTACCGTGTTCTTCAAGTACACGATTCCAGTCACCAAATGGCTTCTCAGACTCATGGTATATTTTATCAAAGCTTTCTTTATTTTTCTGAAAAAAGTCATACCAATTACTTAAGAACGAAGTGTCATAATCATGTTTATATTTACCTATAACCTCCTCTTTATTTATAGGCCTTGATACAAAGTTTTCATATACATGGCAACACATTGCTAGTATACCAAATTTTGTGCCACTATTTTTGCCGGGGCAGGCGAGGTTAAATCTATAGACTACATCAAAGCTATCTATAATATTATCCAGCTTGAAATTATAATAATGCTTGTTCCCTAATATTAGAGTCTTTTTATCTGTCATTATTTTATCCTAGCTTATGAATATTGCCATCCCTTTTCCGTCCTCAAGACTAACCTTCTCGAAACTAATGCCGGATTCCTCAGAAAAATCTCTTACCGCATTATCAACTTCTTGAATGGGGCAAACCTTACTTTCGTAGTCATCGACGATCATAATGCCGCCCTCGTTGATGAATGGAAAGCAGTTTTTCATATCACTCATTGCATCATTGTACGTGTGACCCCCGTCTACAAGAACATAGTCAACGCCGTTCGGAAAGTACTCTTTAAAAAAGTCTGGATTAATCTTTACGACGGAGTTCCCCTCGACAAATTTGCAGTTCCCAAACTCCTTCTTGATTTCTTCTATCTTATGTCTGGCATCCTTGTTGTCAAAGTTGATGTCAAGGCTAACCATATTGTCAGGGTTAAAGGAACTCAAAATAGTGTAGGTATGACGACCTCCCGCAAATCCTATCTCCAAGACGTTATCTGTCTTGTGGTTCTGCAATCTTTCTACAATAAATTCCGCTTGTTTTACGCTAAGGTGTCCATTAACCGATGCAATGTAGTCTAGTGTATTTTGTTGTAGCATATTATTCCTGTCCTTAATATTAACTGTTCCTAAAAAATTTATTTTAATACCTTAAGAAAATAGATCAGTAATTACTTTTCCTGAATTAGCTATTTTCATAGGTCTTCCGTTATTACTCGTAAATGTAGTTGTCAAGGATATACCAAGAGCTTTACACACAGAGGCCATCACATCTTGTGAGCTATACGGCTCTGTTTCAACACGAGTACCATCTGAGTTGGTTTCACCAACGGCAATACCACCGTTCATGCCACCGCCACCGACGACAACACTCCAGCTTCGTGCCCAGTGGTCACGGCCAGCGTTTTGGTTGATGCGAGGTGTGCGACTGAATTCACCCATCCAGATTATAGCTGTATCCTCCAGCAACCCTCTTTGCTCTAAATCCTCTACTAATGCGCTCATGCCTCTATCAAGCATGGGCAGCTTGTTGTCTCTTAATGTTGGGAATATATTCTGGTGATTGTCCCAGCCTCCCAAGTTGACTTCTATAAAAGGGACTCCAACCTCGACAAGCCTTCTTGCCATTAAGCACGACTTGCCGAAGTTGTTGTCTCCATACCTATCTTTAACCGCTTCAGGCTCGCCTGCCACCTTGAACGATTCCATTTGTTCACTGGTGAGCAAGTTAAAAGCCTGTCTTAGTACATCTCTGTGGTCGCTGGCTATAGAGCCCCTTCTTTGATTGATGAAGCCGTTCTCTATAACATCTAACGCATATGCTCTTTGGAGGAATCTAGCGTCTGCTTTAATGTCTAGGTTTCTTATGCGCCCATCGCTGTTAACAGAAAATGGTGCATATTTCATACCTAGAAAGCCTCCGCCAATACTACCTCCGCCTACAGAAACGAATTGCGGTATATCTAGATTATCTCTGTGTAGCTGATGCGATAGCACAGCACCATAGCTAGGATGCTCAATACTTGGGTTGGGAACATAGCCAGTGTGCATGTAATAACGCCCACGCATGTGGTCAGCTTCACGGGTACTCATGGATCGGATGATTGACATATTATGCATCTGCTTTGCCATCATGGGCAAGTGCTCACATATTTGCACATCTCCAGTTGTGGATATTTGTCTAAATGGCCCGCCTGTCGGCGCTTCTGGCTTTAAGTCCCAAAGATCCATCGTCGAAGGGCCACCGCCCATCCATAATAATATTGCAGATTTATTTTTCTTCCTTAGCTCTTCTGCGTTAGCACTTAACAAGTTCACCAACGGAAGAGAAGAAAATCCAGCTAAAAAACTTCGTCTATTCATTATATTAATTCCTTTAATGGCTCTCTGTGATCTAGAAGATACTGAGGCCTTCCTGTGTTATCCAATAGGGTTGTTGACATTGTGTCAATGCCTAGACCTCTGTACATCGTTGCACAAATTTCTTGAATGTGTACGGGTCTTGTCTCTGGCACTTCACCAAGCCTGTTAGTAGATCCGATAATTTGACCGTGATTAAAACCACCTCCCGCTAGCAGAGCTGCAGAAACTTGAGGCCAATGGTCACGACCTCCTTTTGGATTAATCTTAGGTGTTCTACCAAATTCGCCCCATACAACTACGAGGGTGTCGTCTAGCATGCCACGCTGGTCAAGGTCTTTAACAAGAGCTGACACGCACTGATCTAGTTTAGCTCCGTGATCTCTGACCAAATCGAAGTTAGACCCGTGACTATCCCAGCGCCCATAAGAAAGAGTAACAGAACGAGCTCCAGCTTCGACAAGCCTTCGCGCCATGAGAACGTGTTCATTAACAGTCGGTGCTCCATCATATTGAAATTTGAAAGGCTTTCCGTCTCCGTACATTTCTCTAATTTTTGGGTCTTCCTTTGACAAGTCTAAAGCGTCTACTAGAGAGCTTGACGTTAAAACGCCAAATGCTTCTTCTGTAAACGTATCAACATTAACAGCCTGATCTATTGTTTTATTTAAATTCGCAAAACCACTTAGTAAGTCCTTGCGGTTTTTGAATCTTTCTACTTCCATATTAAGCTTGAGGTCTTTCATCATTTCCCCATTAGGCTTAAACGGTTTGTGAGTATCCCCTAAGTAACCTGCTCCTCCAGCCTCTGACCAAGGCATATGCTGGGTAGGCTCAGCTAACCCTACCGCAACTGGTACGGCAGGGTCAACAGGGCCAAGTATCTTAGAGGCACACGCTCCGATGGCAGGATAGCTAGTGCCTGAAATCATATCCTTACGACTCCAGCCAGTGACACATTGGTAGCCATCATGTGAGCCATCAGATCCTACTACGGAACGTATAGCTGTAAATTTATCAAACATGGATGCTATCTGTGGAAAGCACTCACCGACGTATACTCCCGCCACATTGGTCGAGATCGGCTTGAACGGCCCACGAATTTCCGAAGGCGCTTCTGTTTTTATATCCCACATGTCTTGATGTGGAGGGCCACCACCCAAAAATATATTAATAACAGCTTTATGAGATGTACCACCCTGCTTTTGGGCGCAGATCACCTGCGGCATTGAAAGGAGACCGAGACCCCCTACAGACAAAAAACTTCTACGTGATAAATTAAGCATACTGCACCTCTAATTAACTAATACAGTTGGGACACTTACATATTTCGATATCGCAGATGCAGTCAGCCTCTACGCAAGGACATTCGTTTTCACAAATACCGCAAGCCACAGGCTGTCCGTCCATACAACCAACTGTCATCAGGATACCAAAAACAAAAATAAAACTAAGTAACGTTTTCATCTAGATCACCTCCTTACCATTTTCTACAAGACCAGTATCGCGCCTTCCAGCGAGGGCCGGGAGTAGCACACTTATGTCTTGCTCTAAAACTTTTGCGACGTTTTGGATTATCCTTTTTAATTTCCATATTAGGATCTCCAAAGTTAACTTTAACAACATTTCCTTTATCGTTCTTTACATATACAGAAAACTTCTTTGGCCCATCAGGAGTTCTGAATGGCTTGCCAAGTTTAACTTTTCTGCCTTGATATTCTGCTGCCTTCCCCTTGTACACAAGGGTCACGCCATCTTTTTTATAAACTCCTTTTCTGGCATACTCGAACACTTGGCCAGTCTTTGGGTTTTCATATTGATAAGATGACTTTGATTTCTTTTTTGGTTTCTGTGCCTTTTTCCAAGAATCTGGATCTGGTCTGTCAGGATCACCCTTCTTGGCTGGCTTATAGTCGTCGCCCTCTCGCTCTTTCTTCTTGCGAATGTTCTCCCAAAGTCCGGGCTTAGCCTCCGACACGTCCCATTCTTCTATTTCAGATTCTTCATAGTAGACTTCTTCGGCGGAGACGTAATCATCTTCTGAAGGTATATGGAAGTTGGATTCGTTTATTTCTTCCTCTGACCCATATGTGTCAAAGTAATATTTTTCATCTGCTTCTGTGATGTAATCTTTAGACATCTTAAACCCCTAAACTATTAAATCTTGTATAACTTTGCCGCCGTCTACTATTTCTATAGGTCTATCTCCGGGAGCCATTAATTCTTTGTCAGCGACTATGCCAATTCTGTTGTATATTGTTGCCGCCCAGTCTTCTACAGTTAGGGCGTTTTCTTCTGGTTCACTTGCTGTAGCGTTTGAAGAGCCGTAAATAGTACCCTTTTGTATACCACCCCCAGCCATAACAACACTAAAAACTTTCGGCCAGTGGTCACGACCAGCGTTTGCGTTGATTTTTGGTGTGCGACCAAACTCAGATGCTAGACAGACTAAGGTAGAGTCTAACAAACCTCTTTGATCCAAGTCTTCTATTAATGCTGCGAAGCCTTGATCTAACGCTGGTACTTGCCTACGGATACCATTTTCTATATTATCATGCATATCCCACCCGCCATACGTCAGTGTGACGAATCTTGTGCCAGCTTCTACTAGTCTTCTAGCCAGAAGCATCCTAGCCCCTGCGGTATTTCTTCCGTACCTGTCTCTCGTAGTCGCATCTTCTTTGTTAATGTCAAATGCGTCTCTGGCTTTTTCACTACTAATCAAGCTATAAGCACGGTCATAGAAGGAGTCTACTGCGTCTAAAGAATCTGACTTTTCCTTGTTTGCGAAATAGTCATTTACAGTAGTTAACATTTTGCGCCTACTTCCAAACCTGTTATCATTAACGCCGTTAGGCAACTTGAGATCACGCACTTGAAAGCCGTCGCTAGCTGGGTCAGCGCCCAAACTAAAACCAGAAAACGAACTGCTTAAATATCCAGTACCTGCAAATTCATTTGGTTGGTTTGGGATACAGACATATGGAGGAAGGTTTTGGCGAGGGCCAAACTCGTGAGAAACGACTGACCCCATTGATGGGTATTGAAGGGCTGGGCTAGGTCTATAGCCAGTAAACATATTATGTGTGCCTCGTTCATGAGCTGCTTCTCCATGTGTCATGCTGCGAATGATTGTCATCTTATCTGTGACTTTAGCGGTCTTGGAAAGCATCTCATTTAGCCTAATCCCCGGAACTACAGTCTCAATGCTAGACATTGGCCCTCTGTATTCTAAGGGGGCAAATGGCTTTGGATCAAAGGTTTCTTGATGAGCCATTCCTCCCGGAAGGTATATGAAGATCACACTCTTAGCTGGGCCTTCTACGCTTTCGTAGAATTTTTGGTCTCCCTGTGCTTCCTGCATACGAAAGTAATCAGAAAGAGAAATTCCCAATCCTCCTAAAAATCCTACTTGCAAAAATGATCTTCGTCCTACGCTATTTCCTTTACATCTCATTATAATATAACCTTTGCTTCGCCTTCCAATAAATATCTTGGTCTTCCTCCGTTGTCAACACGTTGAATTCCATGATCTATTCCAAAATGATTAAACAATGTTGCTTGCAAGTCTAGTGGCCCAACTGGATTTTCAATCGGACTATAGGATCTGTCTGACGCTCCAATGGTTCTGCCGGACTGGTATTCTCCACCAGCCATCATCATTGGAGTAATTGACGGCCAGTGGTCTCTGCCGGAATTAGCATTTATTTTAGTTCTGCCAAACTCACCAGTAACAACTAGCAAAACCTTGTCATTTAAACCACGATCCCAAATATCTTGTAAGAATCCTGATATTGCCTTGTCGATAGGAGCTACTCTTCCTTTGAGTGCTTTTGAGATGTTGCTGTGCATATCCCAGCCGCCGTAGTGTAGGGTAATAAACTTTGTTCCATGCTCCACAAGACGGCGTGCAAGCATGAGTTGCTCTCCGATATCGTTTGCTTTTTCAGATCCGTACATCGCTTTGGTTTCTTCTGTTTCTTGACCTGTAGCAAAAGCGTCTTTAGCTGATCCAAGAATAACATCATAGGCTTGTCCTTTATAAAAATCAACAGAGCCAGCGCTTTGTCCTGCTAATCTTGCTGCGTCGAGTCCTTTGAGTAGTTCTTTTCTTGTTGAGAATCTATTGAGCTCAACCCTTGGTGTGAGATTGTCTTTATTGGATGGATCAAATGGCTTAAATGCTCCACCCAACCAAGCACCTTCATCACCCTCGATTTTACCTTGCTTAACATACGTTGGAACTCCATTGTCTGGGTGATTAGCTCCGTAGACCGCAGAGACTATAGAACCAAAGGAGGGGTATTTTGCGATGGATGTGGTAGTTCTTTCTGGATTATAATGTCCAGTCATCATAAAATGTGTGCCCTGCCTATGGGAAGAGTCTTTGTGGCTAAAAGAGTTTACCACATTAAGTTTGCTTGTGTGTTTCGCTAGTTCTGACCAGTCTGCACCTAGAGTTATGTTAGTATTAGAATCGTGAATAGCGCCGTTGACTGGCTGCCATTCTGTAGGAACAGTGTCATTAGGGGCATGAAAGGTTTCAAATTGCGTTGGGCCGCCGCCAAGCCAGACCCACACGACAGACTTGTTCTTATAAGCCTCAGACTGCTGAGCAAAGGCGTAGTCTGAAAAGCCAGCTACGCTCATTCCAGCACCAATACTACCAATTCTTAAAAAATCTCTACGATCAAAAATAAAGTCTATCATGAAAACTCCTAACCCGGCGCGTTATAATAACCTACGCTAAAACCTTCTTTAGTGCAGCTCTTCACCGTTTCTCTAATGCCATGTTCTTTAAGGTGCTCCTCTATAAATATACACATATTTTTGTCAGTGCCCGGCCAATTATTTTTGTAGAAGTGGCATAGTTTATTGCACTTCCAGTGATTCCTAGTGTAGGACATTGGTTTTGGAGCGTGATTATTCATTATCTCTTTGAATCTAACCTCTAGCATTTTTATGAATTTCTTTCTATCCTCAGCGTCAAAGCACATAGAGAAAGGCCCGCCGTCACGAATATAAAAGATTGTCATTATAGATTGGTCGTATTCTGGAAAAAGTTTTGATATTGCATAATTATATAGTAATAATTGGGGGTCTGAACATAACTTTTCGTATGTCTTTTCTTCCCCCGTTGCCCAGTCTTTCCTTTGTCCTGTCTTCCAGTCAACTACCTCTATGATGCCGTCTCCAACCTCAGTTACCAAGTCTATGGTTCCTTTGATTGCCAGTCTTCCTTTAAGTGTTTCTCCGTTAGGTAGGTTGTATTCATACTCAGCCCAGTCTTCCTCAATCTCAATATCAAAATGGGGTTCAGCGGCGACTATCTTTCTCTTTCTAGGATCAAACTCTCCATCGTTATAATTTAAAGCCTGCCAAGTCAACTTGTCACAGAACTTGTAGTCAGCTTTTGTATACTTATGAGTGCAGCTATTGGTATACCAATCGTAGCTCTGCTTAAGTATATCGTTTACAAATTCGTCGCTCTTGAGTTTTTTTCTGTTAAATTTTATTTCGCCTAAAGCATCGTCTACTAACAACATCTTCTTCCCGTCCTGCTGTAGATGCTGGCAGCCACCTAAGACCTCCATTACCTTATGCACCACAGTTCCCAACTGGGCTTTTTTTCCTGATGTTGACTGATGCCCAAGATTATAGGTAATAAAATACTGCATCTCACAGTAATCATAATTATTATAACTTGAACTTCTTATATAGGTTACTAACATTATAACTCCAATGCTTTAATTGATTTTGACACTTCGTCTACGAACTCCTGAGTTCCTCCAGATGAATTGTCTATTATTAAGTCAAAATTGTCCCAATCATATTGGTCTCTATCAAGGGCACATTCACTACTATGTGCGTCTTCCTGAAACTGTCTTTCTAGCCTAATTACTTTGCCTCCAGCTTCTTTTATTGCGTTTACTTCATTTGGAAACCTTACATCTGGTATGATGGCTATTTGGCTGGCTTCTTGTCTTATTGTCCTAATCGCATGATTTACCCACACGTTTGTGTTCATTCTCCTCATTATGTCCGTACCAAAATATTGCAGCAATTCTCTGGCTGTCATTTTTTTACTCCTAATCTGTGTGTTGGGAGTAGGCAGGTCGCTCCAATAAACATTGGTCTCAGTATTCTTTTGCTTATCCGTTCCGTAGACCTGTCCAAACGATAGGTCAAAAAAGTTCATGCACAGTGTTTTCAATCCATCAGCAAAACTGTATACCTTAACGTATGGCCAAAGGTGAATCTCGGCGTACTGAACAAAGCTAGAATCTTTTCTGGTAACATCCAAGACTCCTTCTTCTCTACCTTCATCGACGACTGTCTCAATAACAAGCTCACCGTATTCGCTGATAGAGAAGTCTTCGATAGAGCCTATCTTCTTGAGAACTACACCGTTAATGAAGTTTGCCATAGTGTTTTTGCCAGACTGTTTTTTGCCTGAGATACCTATTATCTTCATGCTAATACGTCCCCTTGACTTGAGGTAATATGAATTCTATTATTTCTTTTGTTGTCATGTCCCCAATATCCTTCCTCTTCATTCGAGGAAAAAAGATTTTGAAAAGCCTGCTGAGATCTCTTTGTATCTGCATCTTAGATTCTCTACCTGCTTGGTCGTTATCTGTAAGTATGACCAGTTTTGTAATTCCGCTATTGACTATTTTTTCTCTCTGAATCCTGCTAATAGATTTGCCAAATATGCTAACGGAGTTCATAACGCCAGCCTCAAAGAGCCTCCACACATCACCCTGCCCTTCAGTGATAAACAAACAAGATTTTTCTTTACCTATATCTATTGCTCTATGGTAGTTGTAGATGTATCTACTTTTGTTAAAACCTTTTGAGAATAGAAACTTAGGATTGATAAAATCTTTTACCGACCTGCCGATATGTGAAACTATTTTCTCTCCACTGTAATCATGAATAGGTATGATTGCTCGATTGTACATGGACGAATCCTTCTCATAGCAATCGCTTACCATAAATTCGTTAAGCGTTTCCTCTTTAAATCCCCTGCCCATAAAATATTTTGACGCTGAATCAAACTTGCAAACCTCGTTGTACTCATTGTGTTTTGCGAACTTCTTCTTGTCTTCAAATATATTGACCATTCTTACAAAGTCGTTTGGTTTCTTCTCTTTTTTGACATCAATGCCCTTGTTGTCCAACTTAAGTAAGTCGCAGCACCACCTTAGAGCTTCGCTAAAGCTACACTCTGAACCATTTTTTACACTCAGCACAGCCATGATAAGCGATATTATATCTGTTCCGCAGTCTTCGTGGCAGTTTCTAGTCCAGCATCTCCAGATTTGCCTCTCCGTACACAACGACAAGGCTGTTGGATTATCACTACCCTCATGTATTGGGCAGCTTGAGTATATATTGGTTCCCTGAACCTCAAACTCCATATCTAAATTACTTAAAACAAGTTCTATATTGTCAAATAGGATATTCTTCAGTTTCTTCAAGTCCATCGTTCAACTCTCCTAAATCCTCGTCTGATATAAGTCCCGTGTCCCCAACTGGCTGTAGCCTAAATTCATTCCTAGTTCTTAATTCAACAAGCTTAGCATATTCGCCTAGCATATTCATGTTGATATAATCTCCGTCGTCTAATCCAGCCCCATGCCTTGAGACGATTGGCACTAACTTTCTATTACCCGCTTGTGGGCCGTCCTCAGCGAGCTCCTCTGGCGACTTAAGTTTAAAGATGGAGAATGACGTACAAAGCCAGATAAGTCTGTCAGAGCCACTCACAGCGTCTGTGGACTCCTTTGTTATACCATCTCTGTTTAACTGTACAAAAGACAAACAGGGAAAGTCGTACTTGACGCATAAATTGTGCAGGGCAGTAATTTGAAATCCTAAAGCTTGGTACTCTTGGATGTTATTTGTTATTGAGTTTGAAGACATTAACTTTAAATAGTCGTAGACAACAACACAATCATTTGTTTTTCCATTTTCGTCCATCTTGACTTCTTGCATAATCCATCTTTTAATTATGTTGAGTATCTGCTCGAATGGTTTTCCAGCAACACTTACATAACTGTATGGTATTGACTCTATGTGCTCAACGGCTTCGTATACCTTGTCGTGCTTTTCATCGTCGTCTACAAAAGAACCCGTCGCAACATCATTGATAGGAACATTGCTAAGGTTTGCTATTATTCTATTTAAGTGATCTTCCTTTGACATCTCAGTATCTAACACTAACACTGGAACTCCTTCAGACGCAGCGTTTAAGGCCACATTGTCAGCAAAAACACTCTTACCAACCTTTGGTCTAGCGGAAACTAAGTCAACACACTTTCTTCTGAGACCTCCTCCTATTGCGTGGTCGTACCTTGGAAAGCCAGTCGGTACGCCAATGATGTCGCACTTGTTCTCCTTTAAGAATTCAAGGTACTCAGAGGCACCTTCGCCTATCATTTCTGGCTTTTCCCCTCCGTCATCCTCCATTAGGAAATCCATTACAGGGGCTTCAAGCAGGGATACTATTTCATCTATTGACTCGCTGCCGTTAACTGAGTCTATATCTTTGTGAATCTTAGCGGTTATCTTTTTAATCTTCTTAGCAAACTCTAGCTTTTTAAGAGTTACCGCAAATGTTATCACGTTGTCCTTGTCAACGGGAAAGTTGAATAGTGAGTTTATATACTGCAACTCTTCGTCGTTGTTTACTGAGTCGGAAAACTTTAAGACTTCAGCGGCAGACAGGATGGAAGGTAAATCCACGTTCCTGTTATCTTCTATGACTCTCTTGACGCACTCAAACAATATTTTATTGTTAGCATGACCAAACGACTGATTGTCAATGAGGTCTGCAATCTCAATGTAAGAGTCTACCCCATACTGAAACAAACCAGCGAGGACAGCTCTTTCTGCGCCAACATCTGTTAAATTATCCATATTATTACCTAACGCAACTATCACATCTTACAAACTTGCCGCTAACCAAAGACGAGAGTATCTCAAACTGTTTGCCACAGACGTGACAGGTTAGCTGAATTTTTTTTGGAGCTGGTCTTTTTCTTTCGGCTCTCTCTACATCTGGAGTGGTTACATCCTTGTGCTCTCCTGTGTCACTCCAAGTGTTTTCTCCGCCCACTACAGCCCTTCTGGATTTCCCACCAACTGAAGGCTGTTTTGAGACAGTAAAGTCCTGTCTCACATTTGTTTCTGGCTCATCCGGCTCGGAAGCTTCAGCCTCCTTCATTTTATTCTCCAGCATTTTCTGGAGCTCTTCTATGCTCAAATCTTCTGGGTTCATAGTCTTTTACCTCTCTCTAAAAGAATGTCAGCCTGCCTCTTTATCTCCCATACTTTACCTTCTAATGACTGCAGTCTGGCAGAGGCTATCATTTGCATCTGATGCACTTTGGTAGCATAGCTGTTATCTCTAACTACAATTTGAATCTTGGTTTCATGTTTTGTATACTGGTCAAACTGATGAGTAATTAGCATACGTTGAATCTCGTTGTCGCACCAGTCAACTATAACTTTATTCTTATTTATCTCATCCTGAATGTAGGTTGCATAACCATAAAGCATATACGAAGCATCGAAAAGCTCTTGAGTGGTTAGCTTGGATAGGGATTCCCTATCTAGGCTAGCGAAGTAAACGTAGTCTTCGTAGAATTGAGAAAACTTTATATTAGATAGCTGTATGTAATCTTCTATGTTATCTAAATGCGCCTTAAGTCTCTCGTCAGCCTTTAATTGAATTTCTCCACTCATCATCATCCTCCGAATATTTCAATGCTATTAAATCAATACTATTAAGTTTGCACCATTCGATCTTATCCTCATCACGCGCTTTGGCTAGAAGAAAATCTCTCTTGGTGTTATGGAAGAAGGGGACGTGTTCATAATGTTGTCTCCCATGCACCTCAAATGCTTTCCGTATATTTGGAATAAAAAAATCTAAATACAATACGGATTTCTTATGCGCGGAGGTGCTGCCGGGAAGTTTTACTTCTTCCAATACTCTGTAACTGTGGTAAACTTCGTTTATCAAACGTCTAGCTCTAATGTGGTGCTTAGATCTTTTTCTTGAGTCACTAGCTCTCACATCGTACTTTGCAAGGTTTAGATTATACTCAATACCGTTTAAGCCTACTACTTTCAAAATAACTCCTTGATCTTTGAATATATAAATTCGCAAACCTTTGGGTTCTCGTTTAAAAACTCAGTGAGGTTGTTCACCCCCTGAAATTTAAAGAACCTCTCTCTGTCTTCTTCTTTTTCACCAACCTCGTTTTCCTTGAGTAATTTTGCAACTACTGGATCTTCAGGCTCGTCTACTGCGCATTGGATAGTATACCAAGCGCCAGCTGTTTTGATTATTCTAAACTCACAAGCTATTTGCACAACTTCTTGCACTTCATCTAGTCCAATACCATACCTAATCCAGCTTTCTGCTGTAGAGTTGGGGATGCCTCCAGCGTTTGAGGTTTTGATGTTCCAGTTGGCTATCTGTCCAACATGCGGCCCAGTTTGCGCAGGGACTTGCCATTTACCACGATGGGTGATAATCATGTTTGTTCCAGCTTGATACTGTAACATGTTACCACAGTCAGCCATTTTTAAAGGTGAGTATCTACTACCGCTGGTGTTTGCTATGTTATGAGTTATACAGATAATAATTGTCTTGTTTTTTGTTACTGATCCGCCAATCCTTTTGAAAAACATTGACAGCAATCTTGGCAAAGCGTTTCTTACGCCAGTTCTAACCTCACCCTGAAGTTCATCTCTGGGAACCATGTTTGACATGGAATCAACTATGATTAGGCACTCAGGCTCGTTGTTGATGTAAAACTCTATGATGTTCAGAAAGTCTTCTGCTGACAATATCCTATCGTCGGTAGATTCTACAATAAGTATTTTTTCTGGGTCTAAGCCTTTAATTCCCTCAAAGTTTTGCTTGGCAAGCCTACCTTCGGTATTTGCATATATGACTTTTTTGCCTAGCGTTTGGCACTTAGCTGCAAAGTGCAGCGCTGTAGTTGTCTTACCACTCTTGGGATCTCCAGTCATGACTACACAACTGCCCTCCCTTAAGCCGCCACCTAGCGCGATGTCTAGAGCCGGAGAAATTCCTATCACTTGCAAGTTATTGAGACTACTAAGAACCTCGCTGCCAGTTCTTACAACGTCCCCATAGTTAGAGACCACACTGCTGCTAACAACATCGTTTTCAAATTTATTTGTCTTCTTTTTTCTTGGCATCTAAATCCCTCAACATTTGTAAATTTTTCTTCTTACCGAAGGAAGACCGAGACCTAGTTTTGGCATCTTCCTTTACTTCAATAATAGTCATTTCAGCATCTTCTTGCTCAATAATTTTTTGATATTTAGCAAAGACTTGCTCTATTTTTGGATACCGAAGCGAATAAACCCTTTTTAACTCGGGTGAATTGATTGCACGCACCATAGCTCTAGTGTCATATTTTTTAGCATATCTGTTTGCTAGTATGACTTGGTGCTGATAGGTCTTCTTCCATTTGTCTGTGTTCCAGAACTTATATGCCTGAGTGCCTTTATTATCTTTCTCAGCCATTCTGGTACACATTACTTCTGCCATGTATTGAGCACATGTGCAGTACTCCCCCGTAGAGGGGGATTTGTATTTACTTTTTTCATTTCTTTCTTTTGCCATGATTATAAATTATAGCCTCTTCAAAACAATCTTCAATATTTTCTTCTGTTTTTCTTTCCTCGATGATCTCCGGTGTAAGCCACATAGACTTATATACAGTATCTCCGACAACTCTGCCGGTAGTATAGTAGTATTTTGTGTCTCCTCCCATTTGGCCCATCAGTGATCTAACTAGGTACACGCCATCAGCATTAGCTATATCGGCGTTTTCAACGTGTGACTTGAACTGAATAGACAATCCTTCTATGGATAGCTCAGAGTCTTCTATAGTATCTTTAAGCGTAAGCCATTTCTTGTGGTCTTTGAACCATAGCTTGCGACCATCCGATAAAGAAACTGTTATCCATATGCTTCTTCTGTCTTTGTTATATTCCTTAAGCCAGTCCTCACGGCTTGTTACAAACCCTTCCATATTTTATTCCTTATGAATTGTAGTGACGCAGCTAGGTCTAGTCCTTTTCTTGGTCGATCTCTTTTCGTCTGCCGTTTGAGATGCTCCTGCCGTCATAGTTACGATGCCATCTCTTCTTGCCATCTGAGATCCTGCAGTACCAAGAGTCTGCTTTTCCTTTGGAAACTCTGCCATAAATTTGTCAACAGCTTTTTTTACCGTCGCGATTGGACGGTCAAGCTCTTTCGCAATTTGCTTAGCCTCCAAATCTTGGCAATGCTCTTTCACATAAAACAACTCTGCTTTTCCTAATGGGCCCTTTTTAGTCATTGATAAAACTCCTCTGTGCTCTAGTCATATATAAACCATTTCTCGTTTTGAGAAATAACATATAGTAATCAAAGGTTTCCTTTGACACCTTTTTCATACTTGTTTCCAAATGTTTTTCCCTGTGGGAGAACTGACCTTGCGGATCGAATGGGACATTTTGATATGTCTTAATATGGTAGTATGACCTACCGTTTTGCGTCAGTTCTTCTGCGTAGACAGATTCCTTGTCATTTATTACCGGACTTCCATTTCTGTCGTACTTTGTCTTATGCGGCACTATTTTTTCGTCCAAGCTTTTTGTCACGTTAGGATCTAAATACTTCATTTTTTGCCCCTCATAATATAATTTGTTTTTTGTTCTGGTGACATTTTGTTTATTTGTTCTCTAGTGGCTGTGGCGTTCTTGCTATATATTGTCTCGGTCTTTTTGCGTCGGCTGTTGTTAGCCTTCTCTTCTACCTCAGACCTTTGGTAGTGACCTAGATTTTTTTTGTTCTTATCTGCTAGCGAACCAATCGTTGTGACGTTCTCTACAAAAGCTGCCCTACCTCCAAATATAACCCTTGAAAGAGAGTGTTCCCCACATTTATCACAAAGTGTTAAAGGCTCATCTTTTATAGATTGTAACACATCTTTAAGCTCGTGTCCACAACTTTTACAAATATAATCGTAATTAATCATAGTAATCTTCCTCTAGAGCCTCTAGCACTCTTCCAATTATTCCATTTCTCTGTATGTCTTCATAATAAAGCCTGCTAATACCGACTCCTTCTACACCTTCTAGTTTGTCAATGCACTCTAGTAGTCCGCTAAACTTTCTTATGTCCGTTTGTCTGATGTCTCCGTTTATTAAAACCTTTGAGTTCTCACCCATTCTCGTGATAAACATTTTGATCTGCTCTAAAGTACAGTTTTGGGCTTCGTCTAGTATCATGTACGCCTCATGGAATGTTGCGCCCCTCATTACTTCAAGTGGCTCATATCTAATCCTACCTTCATTAAATAGTTTGCCGTAGTAATCTCTGCCCAGAAAGTGTTTTAGATTCTCTTCCATTGGCAGCAGATAAGGTTTTATTTTTTCGTCTAGCTCGCCGGGAAGTGAGCCTATGTCTTTTCCCGCACACACTAGTGGTCGGGTGACTATAATTTCTTCTACTTCTTCCTTGTAAATATGATTTGCGGCTATGCCCGCAGCTATGTAGGACTTACCACTACCTGAAGGGCCCGTGCAAAAGACCACATCGTTATCAACAATGTCTCTTATGTACTCCTTCTGGTTCGGTGTTTTAGCTGTTATAGGTATAATCCTACGCCTATCATTCTTCTGTTGTTTACGGGATTTTTTTCTCATTTATAATCCTTTTTGATTATCTGCCAGTGCTACCAAAACCTCCTACGCTTCTATCCGTCTCTCCTAACTCTTGCACCTCGTTTAGCTCGTAGTGAGGTGCCTCCTGTATAATTAACTGTGCAATACGATCACCTTTCTTGATGTCATACGTTACCGCAGAAGTGTTATGCAAACACACCTTGACTTCTCCAGTGTAGCCGCAGTCAATAACGCCTGCGTGCCTGTGTATGCCTTTCACCCCTAGCGAAGATCTATCCCAGATTAAGCCTACGTAGCCTTTTGGAATTTCTATAGCTATGCCAGTGTTAATTAAAGCATTGTAGCCCTTTGGAATAGCTACGTCGTTTACGCTGTAAAGATCATACCCAGCGTCTGTAGTGTTAGACTTTGTTGGCGTATAGACGCCACCATATAATTTTTTAAAATTTATCTTGCGATCCATATTAGTTCCTTAAAGTTTCAATCCTCCGAAGTCCATATCCTCAAGATCGTTGGTACTTGCTCCAATCTTATAGGATGTGATTTCATGTTCCTGTGGTGCTACCTGAACGCCTTCGCTATTTATCCAAGGTTCTGTCCAGCCAGCGATTGGGTTTTTAAGACCAGAGTCGTATGGCAATTTGATTGCTTTCCTGCGAGTCATACAAAGCCAGTCTATATATTTGTGTAAAACTCTTTCGTTTAATCCTATAATAGACCCGTCCTTAAAGAGATAAGATGCCCATTTCTTTTCTTCAGATGCGGCACTTTCAAACATCTTAATAGCATCTTCTTCACATTCTTTAGCCGTCTGTACGAATCCTTCTGACTTTTCATCTCTTAAGATTTTAAGGATCTGCTGCGTGTTGTGCAGATGTATAGCCTCGTCTCTCTTGATTAGCTTTACAATATCTGCGTTGCCAACCATCTTTTTGTTTTCGGCAAACGCAAACGCGCAAATAAAGGAGACGTAAAAGCGAACAGCTTCTAATATATTAATACTGATTAGCGTTAGATAGATCTGTTTTTTAACGTCGTCAATCTTCTTACTGTTACTAAGTTTTTTTAGTTTGTCGTATTCTTTTACCGCCACATCAGCCCTAGCGACTATCTCTTTATCTGTGAGGCAGGAGTCTAGAACTTCGCTAGGATTTGGGTAAACATTCTTAATGATGTAAGTGTAGCTGTAGCTATGTATCTGCTCAAAAAATTGCCACACATTTAAACAGGCTTCTAACTCTGGATTAGATACATATTCCTGAATGGTCGGAACACCCCTGCATATAACAGAGTCCATCATAGTTTGGTACTTTAGATTAGAAGTAAATATGAACTTCTCGTTTTCAGACATAACAGAGTTGTCTTTGAAGTCGTTTCTGTCTTTCTTAAGCTCAATCTCCTCTGGCCTCCAGAAAAACTCAAGCTGCTTCTTATACAGGTCAAAGAATACTGGGTATTTAAATTTGTCATACCTCTGCAGGGACAAATCCTCACCTAAAAATAGAGGTTGCTTCAGAGTGTCAACATTCATTTTATTCAAAACGCTTTTCATTATATTGCGCAGGCTCCACCTTCACATACTGGTTCTTGTTCTAGTTTACCATCTCCGTCAGGCGTGTTACAATAATACAAGTTTTTTACGCCGTATTTGTAGGAGATAACGTTATCCTTGATTATATTACTAAGAGGTATCGAACCATCTTCGTAATGCTCGTAGTTGTAGTACAGGTTTGCGCTGATGCTCATATCAACAAACTTCTGCAGCACAGCTACGATTTTTATTATAGCATTGTTATCTTGCATGTCAAATGCTAATGTGTAATATTTCCTACCTTTATGATAGTTCGGTACGACTTGTTTTAGCACACCGTTTTTTGCTTTTTTGTATGAAAGCAGTTTACGCACTGGCTCTATACCATTTGTGCTATTCTGTATAACTGAGCTGGACTCACACGGCATAATGGCAGATACTGTTGAATGTCTCAGTCCAAACTCTTTAATTCTAGCTCTAAGCCCTTCCCAGTCCATTGAATATTTAGGTTTAACAATCTCGTCTACAGTTTTTTTATACCAGTCTATTGGTAATTTACCGTTTGAGTATTTAGTTTCTGAAAACTTTTCGCAAGGGCCAAGCTCTTCAGCTAACTTGCAGGAAGTATTGAGAAGATGCCACTGTATCTTTTCCATTGTGTCGTGAATAAGTTTAGGAGCTGCCTTGTCGTCGTAACCCATCTTGTTTTTCGCCAGAAATCCAGCCAAGTTTGTTATCCCAATGCCGAGTGATCTTCTATTCTTAGTGAAGTTTTCTCCCGCTTTAACTGGGTAGTCTTGATAATCTATGACAGACTCTAGAGATTCTACTGCATTTCTACAGGCTGTCTCAATGTCTTTATCTGAGTTCAGCTCACACAGGTTTATCGCAGACAGTATACAGATCCCTATCTCTCCGTCTTCGTCTCCTATATCACTAATTGGCTTTGTGGGATGTATGATTTCTTGACAAAGATTACTCATGTATACAGGCACGTCCCAAGAGCCATGCTGGTTACATGTGTCAATGTTCATCGAGTAAATCCTACCAGTCTCAAGTCTTTCACGCGCAAAAACTTCGGCTAATTTTCTAGCGCTAACTTTTTTCTTCATGGTGATGCTTCTTGAGTTTTCGTACTTTACGTATAGCTCCTCAAACTTCTTGTTGTTGCCAAAAGATTCGTATAAGCCAGTAGCTTCGTGTGGACTAAATAATGTTATATCTTCGTTCTTGATTAGTCTATCGTAAAACAACTTGCAAAACTGAATTGAATAGTCTAGCTTTCTAACTCTATTATCGTCAGTACCAGCGTTATTCTTTAGAACTAAAACATCTTCAATTTCGTAGTGCCAAAAGGGTATATGGACGGTTGCCGAACCTCCTCTTAATCCATTTTGGGATGTTGCTTTAACAGATGACTCAAAAATCTTTAGGTAGGGAATGAGTCCGGTGTGAATAACTTCTCCACCTCTAATTGGAGAGTTGATAGGTCTAATCCTTCCTGCGTTAAGTCCAATTCCAGCCCTTCTAGCAGTATACTTTCCTACGGCATGTACGCTTGAAAAGATTCCGTCTAGGTCATCGTCCACGTCCACAAGAACGCATGAAGCGAACTGCTTAATAGTTGATCTAACGCCAGCCATGATTGGAGTAGGTAGATTGACTTTAAAAGTGGAATAAGCATCATACGCCTCCTTAACTCTAGCGATTTTATTTTTGTGATTGCCAAACAGACACAGTGCTATCATCATGTAAGCTATCTGCGGTGTTTCGTATATCTTGCCCGTTACTCTGTTTTTAATAAGATACTTGTCTACTAACTGCTGCAATCCAGAGTATGTAAACATGTCGTCTCTGTCGTGCTTGATATATTTTTCTAAACCTTCTACTTCTTCTTTACTCCAGTTGTCTATCATCTCATTGTCATAGATGCCGTTGTCACACATTATGCAGATGTGGTCATGCAAGTTTGGAGGAGTGCAAGATTTCCACACAACCTTGCGTAGGCTCATATTCAGCAGTCTAGCTGCTACATATTGATAGTTTGGCGCTGCCTCAGAAATTAGGTCGCTTGCGCTCTTAATTAGAATTTGATGTATTTCTTCTGTGGATATACCATCTCTCATTGAGAGATTCATATTCATTTCTATGTCGGATTCGGATACTCCATTAATATCTCTAGTAGCCCATTCAACAACTTTATGTATTTTTTCAACGTCATAATCGGCGGATTCGCCACTTCTTTTAACTACTTTCATGAATACTTCCTTGATGCTTATCTTGATTGCAAAAAAAAGGGGAGATGCAAGGGCGCGAATAGGCTAACCCTTATAACATCTCCCTCTTTACTTTTTTAAAAATTTATTCGCTGTCTTGGTCTTGGTTATTTTTTGCCCACTGAGTGGCTGTTCCAAGCAGCAGGGTGGCAATAGGTACAACCAAAGCTGTAGTGCTACCCCAATCAACGTTGGCAACTTGCGTGCCAAGATAAGTCAAGCCAGCGGCCAACGAAACGAACACTGTGTTCAGGCCGAGCTTCTTCAAATCCGCTCCGTTAAGTGAATATTTTTTAGAACCCATGATACTAACCTTCTTTCTAGCTAATGCTAATTAAAAAGCCTCCCTGCTCATTGTCATTTAACCTATAAGGATATCCAGTCATCCTTATGTCCTGTCCATCGGAGGTCTTTACTTCTTTACTAAATTTCCTGTTCATTTCTAAGCAGGAATTAAACTCTTGCAAGAATTCCTCTCGTTCATCTTCGTGAATATAAGTAAGCCAATCAAAGCCCTTTATATCCGTAAGTGATTGTCCGGTCATTTGGTAGAACGGTTCATTTGTCCAAACCAGCCTGCCCTTCTTATCAGTTTCAAACAGAGCTGTGTTGCTATAGTGCAAAGACGCTTTAGTTCTTTGTTCTATAATTTTTTGCCTGTTTTCTATTCTTCCACATGTGTCGTTGAGAGATACAACTGCATCCTTCAGACTGCTTCCACCGTTACATGTAATTTCTTTTTCTATGTTTTCAATAGAATGCACAACTTCGTCGTGCTTTTCTAAAAACTTCATAGCGGGTCTTAATACCTTCATCCATACGCCAGCTAAAAAACTAGCCAAAGTTCCTACCATCGTTACTAATAGTGTTATGTCTTCGGCTCCCACTTTATTTCTCCATTGTTCGGTGTGATGTAGAGAGAAAAGCCCCCAAAGCAAAAGTGCTAAGGGGGCATTTTAAAGCGGTTTAGCTTTCGTAGGTGTCTCTAGGCTTGTAAGTATTTGAGGTTGGGTTTTTACCACCAGCCATAAATCTTAAACCACCACCATAAGAACGTCCAACTCTTTGCTCTTCACTCTTAGTAGCGCTGTTAGCAAGAGAATCGCCTGAAGCTGAGTTGAAAGTAAGAGAATCGCCAGCGTTTGAACCTTTAGTTCTTGCTGGATTGATGTTCGTAGAAGGCGCAGCCAATACGTCGATCTCTGGGCTACTACCATTGCGTCTGGTTGTTACCATTTCCGCAATGCCATCTCTACCGTCAATACCTGCAAAGTCAGAGCCTTGGCTTTGTAGAACTGTGTTGGAAGCACCATTAATTGTGGTGGACACACCTCTAATAATAAACTGAGGATCTGAAGCTGTACGGCTTGCAGGACTAGGATTGAAAGCCAGAGTACCAGATGATAGCTGACCACCACGAGCAGTTCCAATACCAGTATTGTCTTTAGTGGCTCCGTCTGCAGTTGCATTGTTAAACGCAATCTTGGAACCATATTCGTCATCAGTGCTTACTGAGAAGTCTGATCTGACAAGACCTGAACTGATTGGACTGTCTGCTGTGTCTACTGTACCAGCGGCGAAAACTGCTCCACCGTTGTTTTTCTTTGTCTGTCCGGTGTAATCGCCGGAAGCGGCTTGTACTGCCATAATTTTTCTCCTTCAAGAAATAAAACAAAATATTAAAAAACTATTGGTTCCGCTTCCGTTATAAATCCTAAATGTCCTAACTAATTATACACTTATGAAAGCTTCCTGCGCAACACTTTTGCGGAATTTTTCAACTTTCTTCTCACAGTTTCTCTGTTCTTACCTCGCTTGTCTGAGATTTCTTTAATAGTGTGTCCTTTTGATCTATCCATCAACAGATCTGAGTCTGGGCACGATGAGATTACATCTAGAAGATCCAGCTCTTTAACTCTGGAACGATTGATCTCTTTTGGCGTAGGTCGTTCCACAGTTCTGGAACCAGACTTACTGCTTACGTCTTTAGACTTAAACTTAACCTCTCTTATACATTCTATTCTGACCCCGTTGAAGAGGTAGGTTGTAAATTTAGCAGCTTTATTCTTCTTGTGGTTGCATATTGACTTCCACAGAGCGTTTAGCTTGCATGTATATATTTCGTCTTCGTCTAATTGGCTATGAAATGTACTAGCCGCCTTATTCATTATGTTCTTGATGTCTTGGTCTTTCAATGCTTTTTCAATTTTTTCGTCAATAGTCATATTTACTCCTGTAAAAAATCTTCAATTTCTTTCCTCACATCTTTAAATTCAAACATCTTTCCAACGCCTAAGAAAAACCTGTATCTACTACAGACTCTTAAAACTTCTACGCCTTCTGTTTTGTTTAACACTTTAAAAACTGAGGGTGTTATGTCAAAATTAGTATGTCCTACCCAACAATCGAAGTTGGCTAGCATAGAAATGTCACTAATCATTTCTTCTGTAATTGTCACTGCTGGTTGCTGACTTAGCATTGCTTGCATTTCTTGTATATATTTTTCTTCTTCGTCTAGATCTTCATAGCTGCTTTCTGGTTGCTCAAAAGGCTGTTTGAATTCCTCTAGTAAGTTCTGCAGAAAAGGCGAGGTAACCTGACTCTCTATAACGTCTTCGTACTTCTGCCAACCTATTTTTCTACTGCTAGACATCGTTATCTCCCTACATCATATCTGAAGGTTTAATCATTGGCTCCTCTTCATTGCTTTCCTCGTCCTCACTTACTATTTCCTCTTCTGTTGTTCTATTCGCAACTCTCAGCATTGCCAGCTTGGTTGCTATACCTATGAACTTTTCCGGAACCCCGTTTTCTTCAAGTCCATCCCTAACTAATTCTAGGGTGACATTCATCGCTTGTCCACTGTCTAAGACACAAAGCATGTCTGCTAGACTTTCTATTGTTTGGTCAAGATAATCTTTAATATGTATGTCTATCTTCGGGTTTTTTTCGCCCTCTTCTATGTAGTAAGTTATTGCTACTACAGAGTTATCTTCTACAGTCTTTGTGGATTCGATCTCTTGAGGTATTTTTTTAAAAAATTTAAACATTGACGACTTCCATTATTTTCTTAGCGGAGTTTTTCCAAGAGAACGCCTTTGCTGTCTCAACCCCGTTTGGATTATCCGTTATCTTTTCTTCATAAATCTTCTTCATGAGAGACGATAACATGTCTATTTCTTTATGAGTTATCTTTGCCCAGTTTCCAGAGGAGCCAGTAAAAAACTTATTATCACTTGCTACCTCTACATCTTCTATCGGAATCAAAAACGAGTTTTCTTTAGTGCAAAATTCAGTATGAGCTGAATAATCAGTAGTAATTACTGGCTTGTTACACGCCATCATTTCTAACAGCTCTAAATTCCAGCCTTCAGCTCTAGCTGGAAAGACTCCACAAGTAGCTTTAGCCATAATATTATACACTTCCTGCTGTGTGTCAACCCTATTGATAATCTTTATCTTATCCCCTAATTTTGAGCCTAAATACAGATCTCGCCAAGCTTTTTCCTCTTCTTCTGTATTAAAAGGGTTTTCGCACATCATCCATAGCTCAACGTTGTCAGATTGGTTGAACGCCTTGTTAAATGATTCTACAATGAAATCGTGACCTTTTCTTTTTTCCCACTTACCACAGTTAAAGAATATTGTACCATCATTATCTCCATTGTCAACTGATTTCTCGAATATTTTCTTATCTACACCTAGTGGTATCACATGTACATTCTCTTCACTTATGTTGATATTGCTGAGTATCACCTGCTTTGCCCAGTTAGAGCAGACAAGTATTTTGTCTAGGCTATTAAGATGATGTACCTCTGCATCGTTAAATTTATCCAGCTCAAAGATAGGAAATCCTATCCTAGCTCCACGACCAACCCACTGAGACATGTCGTGCTGATGCCAAATTCTAATGCAGTCTCCATCAAAGTTTGGAACTCTAGCGTTGGACATCATATCTATAATCCTAGATTGGTCGTTAGCACTTGTTACTTGAGGTTGACCGATAGGGAACAGGGAAACTTTAACAAGATTGTCTAGCTCCTTGCATATGTTCAAACCTGCTATTCCATAGCCTAACTGGTTTATTGGTGATATAATATTTAACATAAATCCTTCCTTCAACTGGCCAGCAGCAAAATCCTTGACTCGCGTAGTTTTGCGAGGACAGAGCTACTGTATTTCTAACGAATATTCTGTTGGTGAATAAAGAGCTATCATACTGGGGTTCAAAAAAATCTTATGACCATCGTCCCGCATTAGCTTATGGATGTAAGAGTGTTCATTATTAACAGTTCCGTCTTCGTTTTCAGACGCGCCGTATCTATAATTGAGTAACTGTGGCTTATAAATTCCTATGCCGTTAAAGTTTGAAAAGACTTCAACTGGCTCCTCGCCCCTGTCAAATTCGTACATGTTGACAACTTCGCTAAACAAAGGATTTTCGTTTCCGTGATCCCTGTAAGCCCAAGTGTCAAAGAATAATCTTTGGTAGGCTCCATAGATTTTATCTTGCCCTTTGTCTACCTCCACATGTCTATAAATAATTCCATTGCCGGTCATCGCAGACCATTCAATATCTTGATAAGAGAGACTGTGCAGTATTCCGTCATAAGACCAGCCTCCATCTAAATCTATGTCTATGCAAATGATGTAATCATATTTCTGCATATCTATGTGATCTAAACATTTGTTTCTTAGCGAACCCAAATACTCTGCCCTAGCAACATCTCTGGTTCTTTCAAATGCTTCCTGACCGTCTTCAAACTGTATCAGCTCTAGCCAGTCTTTCTCGTCTGCGTATTTTTTAATTAATTCAGATGTGTTGTCAGTTGAGTCATTTTCAAGTAGTAAGACATCGCAGTTCTTAAACAGGGAGGCTGTATGCTCAAGTCTAGCAATGCTGTGATGTATAATTGGCTCGATGTTTCTGCATATGCCAGTAATCATTACAGATGAACTTCTGGCAACCTCAAAACCTTTTACTATTCTTGAGTAATATTTTTGAGGCTCATAAGGTGGGTATAAGGACTCTGGAAATCTTTTATAAAGGTAGCTTTTCATTTTAGTAGCCTCATGTTGAACACATCTAGCACTGGCCTTTTCGACAGCCTGTTAATTTCTAACGCCTGCATTGCATCACTCTCAATGAATAGTCTTGCCCCTCTATCTTCCATGTACTTCAGAGCTTTCCAAGTTCCGAACCCTATTTGCTCTCTCTCTTCTCTGGTTTCTGCTGGCATCATGCACAATTCCCCGTATTGCACGCCGTTCCTCTTTAACCATTGTACGGTTTGTTTTCTGTATCGCTCAAGTCTAGCTGTGACTATTTTTCTTACTTTGAACTTAGGTAGATAGAGTGGCTTTGCGTTAGCCAAGAACTCTGCATATCTTTTTTCGTCTGAATCCTCACATGGGCAATCTTCGCATATTACACCATCCATATCAAATAAGAAATGCTCTGACACGATGTCTCTACCCACATTCCATTCAAAGGTGTGAAAGAACGTGTAAAATATTTCCTTGTATGTATCAAGAGCTTTGCTCTGGTCTTTACTGCAATATAAAGCACCAAATTTAATATCTTTAGAAACTAACTTCCTTGCGTTTTTGATTGTTGTTCCACTCCAAGATGTGTCATCAACAACTAATATCCTATTCTTATTTTTAGCACTATGGTTTATTGGTCTTGAGTGTTTTAATCTAAAGAAGTCTTCAGTCCCGCTGACTAAATTTTCAAATGGCACATAGGGGATATTAAGATAGTGTGCTATTACACCCCCGATGAAAACTCCCGACCTCGGAAGCCCTGACACATGTGTAATACCTCTTAAATCTTCGCACCAATCTTTTATGTCTCTTACTGAGTCTGCATAAGATTTGAATACAACAGAGTCATCACTCAGTATATCGTCTGTGTCGTTGACGCTAAACAAAGCCTCGTATGTGCCTTCGCCTGTCACCATGTCAAGGTTGTCTGTAGAAGATGCGACCAAGTGTTTAAATTTACTTAGCTTAACAATAGAGAAGACATTATTCTTTGTCTCGTCCATATATGGTCTTCCGACAACATAGATGTTATCAGAAATTTCAGATAGCTTGTTGAGAGTAGAAACCAATTCTCTCGCAGATGTAAAATGTTGCAACGAGAAGAAGCAGAAGATAATATCAATCTTCTCTGTTATTTCATCTAGGTCTTTGATAAAGTTCACGCCATTTACAAAATCATGATCTCTCATCTGTAAACATCTGTCTACGACATTTGGTAGATCGTATGCGTATACTTTTTTAGCTACAGATTTGAAGTATGGTAGGTTTCTACCAACCCCACACCCAAAGTCTAGCACTGAGTCAAAAGACCTGTTCACAAGAGTTGGTTTAGACACTGGTAGTGTTTCTAAGCTACCATGACCTGAGCAAAACAGGTTTATGTATGTAGCGTCATTTTTAACTCTCTTTGCGATTTCATTCCAATTAACCACCAATTTGCTCCAAAATAAATTGTTCTACAGATGTAATATCTTTTTTATTTAAATAATTAGACACGATACTTGCAGCATCTCTCTTTGACCAACCCAAAGACATTAAAGCCTGAATACAATCATCATATAGATGGTGCTGTTTCGCACTCGGCTTCCTAACCTTTTTAGGTTTAGGTGCAGGTTGAATGACTGGTGGAGGTACAACTATAACTTCCTCTTCTGGTTCTGATTGGAACCAAGCGAAGGCTCCTGCGTCACCTGTCTCTTCGTAAGCGGCAAACGCCATAGCGTCGTTGTCAAATGACTCTTCATGTTCTTCGTAGTATACATATTCTACCTTCTTTGAGAATAGAGGTCTAATCATCAAAGTGTAAAGAATGGCACAAAACAATACTATGCCTGCCATCTCTGCTATCGCATTTTCAAATTCTGTTGCTGGAACCATGTTAATTCATTCTGGATTTTGGGCTTTGTCTGTTTGGGTCTGCTAAGCCACTGTCTAGTCTATTGGCAAAGGTAACGTATTTTCCACGATCATCTTCGCACACGACCTTGCCATCCTCAAGTTCTTCAACAACCATCTCGGCGTGAGAGCCAAACCAGCTTTTGGTTGTTATGTTTGTTCCTGTTACATGTCGTCTTGTTGTTTTAGCCATATCAATATTCCTCAAATTAAATTTCAAAAAAAGTAGCCCATTTAAGGCTGGGCTAGACCTGTTTGAGACTAGAACGGCGCTTCCGCAGGGGTGCTAGAAGCAACATCTGTTGCACCCTTCTTTTGGGGGCCGAGTGAAATCTCGTCTGCCATCACGCAGACTGAGTTTCTCGGGTTTCCATTCTTATCCTCATACTCATCCACCTTCACCTTACCCTGAACGGATACTAACCGTCCTTTGACTAGGTGTTCTGTTAGGCTTTCGGCCATCTTGCCAAAGCACAGAACATTAAGGAAAAGAGTGTCATCATTTCTCCTATCGTTTACTGCTAGGCGGAACTTCGACATAGAGGTTCCCTTTTTTGTGGTGGTCTGTTCAGCGTTTGCTGTAAGGCGACCACACCCTACCCATAAATTAACATTCATACTATTAGATCTCCAATGCTGATCGAATTCTTCCTCGTACTACTTGACTATGACCACGATTTGAGTGGTTAGTCGATGCTTGATAAAGGTTCTCGGTGAAAGTCTTTGTAAGACCTAGAGCTTTCCCAGCGCGCAAAGTTTCACGCTTGTTAGAGCCATAAGTCCCAAGTCCGTTTCGATGTGCAACCGCTGTTACTGGGTTGAATCTAACGCCCTTAGCCTTTCCTCTCCTACCTTGTCCAATGATCTGGTTTGAGCCATCTACCCCAAAGCCGTAGCTCTGTGGAAGGTCTGACAACTGATCATAAAATTCGCCTTGATTACTTACCATTACTAATCCTCCTATTGATCTGTGGCTACTTCACCACTTTCAACATTATTAACAGACTCAAGCTCTGCAACACCCTGTTGCAAATAGTCACTCAGCATCTGTATGTCTTTATCTATCTGTTCTTTCTGACCCTCAAGGTCTTGAATTTGTTGCTGCACGTTCCTCAAGTGCGCTTCGGCCATCTCTTGTATCTTAGCCATATTGTAAACTCCTATTTGTTTAAAAAAATATACTCTTCACAGGTTTTCGGGTCATAGTCACCCCACCTGCGGTTGTTCTTGGATAAGGGTTCCAGAATCTCTACTAAAACAAACTCTCGTTATGACCCACCAAGTTGCTCCTCAGCAGTGCTTGGTTTTTTAGTAGGTTTTCTGTACGGCAAGGATTGTGAATCCATCAGGGTCGGGACTTAAAAAGTCTTGCACGAGTTTGGTTACTCGTTGGCCTGAACCTTACAAACATTTGGTTTGATCTGGTATGTTTTTTTGGTCACTTGGTTATAGGTGAAAACCTGAGTCAATCTCTAATTGCTGGTTATCTTCGCAGATAAAACTCCGATGCCCTTTTTCAGTCAACCAAAAACGCTAAACCGAACTTCCACATACTACATTATAGCATAATAAGGCATCTGTCGCAACTTATTTTTTATAATTTTTCCATTTTTGACAGAGGAATAATATAGTTAAGCGGAAGTCTAGCACCATACCGCTTTTTTATTTTAACTTTGTCAAACTGCTCTCTTGAAATCCTACCCAGAACTTCTATCTCATTATTTTTTAAATTAAACCTAGTAAGCACATACAGCTCTGGCGGCTTACGTCTCTCGTACTCCTTTACAGTGATTTTCAGCTCAGGCTCACCGGCTCCCATGTATGTTATAGTTTTTACTTCGACACCTTCAAAGTCCTGCCCGTCATCCCTAACTGAATAGATGTTTTCATCTACCTTCTCTCCCGTCACAAGCGAGTAGCCAAGCTCTCCGATCACGCCCAAGAAGTGAGCCATGTATTGTTTATCGACCTTAAACTTCTCAGACATCACCCCTTTACTATCATTCATAAATCTTTCGGTATCTTTATTTCTGAAAGAAGAATGTTTAGCATCATGCCTTTGCATAGCTAGACCAAGAGCATAGTTAAGCTGTTTTTTATTTAGTTTGAATTTCATATTAAATCCTCCAATTAACTGGCTCACCGGCTTTTCCTTGACTCGCCTGTTTTAGGCAAGACACCGCTAAGTTATTGATGTTTTTTCCACTCGTACCATAAAAGACCAGCATTTGCAAGTCCGTAAGCAAACCACATCAACGCATGTGGATAATCGTCATCTTTAATGCACGAAACGCATGTTAGCAGATATAAAATACAAGTCGCTGATATTGTATAAATAGCCATTTAGTATTCCTTACTATTTTAAGTAGACTTGGTAGGACTCGAACCCACGACAAAGGGATTATGAGTCCCCTGCTCTAACCAACTGAGCTACAAGTCCGTAGCGACCTTGACGGGACTCGAACCCGTAACCACCGGATCGACAGTCCGGTACTCTAACCTATTGAGCTACAAGGCCATGTAAAAAAGTTTTCGTAGGTATATATTGATAAGTACCGACGTTATCTTACTTACCAAGTATAACATAATTATTGTCGTTGTCAAGTAAAAACTTTAAAAAAAGTGACCTCTAGGGGAATCGAACCCCTATTGCCAGCGTGAGAAGCTGGAGTCCTAACCGTTAGACGAAGAGGCCGAGTTGGGGTGTTAGTTCAGGATGTTTCATGCACTATCATAAAACAAAAAACCCAACTCATTTATAAAAACCGCCCTTATCCATATTATCCAGTTTCGGCTTGAGCGTATGTTTGTAATAGAACTTAAATTGCTTGTATATAGCTTTAACCTCAGACATCGCCTCTTCTTCGGTTATCTTGCCACCCTGTTCTAAATCGCAAACAATAGACATATGTATATTAAAAGCCTTGAATGGATCACGATAGACATCAAAATTTATTTCATCCATTACAAAATCCTATTTTATTCTTTACTACCTTATCTGACTGAACTTCTATAAAATCCTCTGAACTAAACCAATCCCTAGCTCTTGACTCCCCAGACCACCAAGCGCACTCATATTGGACTATATCCCCCTGATGCAACGCAACAGTTATGATCTTTGCTTCTACGTCCTCCGACAGCTTGACCCAAGTGCCAGTCTTATATACTTCAAGTGTTTTCATTGCCATTTTTCAACTCCTTAATACGCTTTTTCAACCTTACAATAGTATCCTCAAGTTCTCTTTGTGTTTTCTTTTGCTGATTATATCTGAACTCCCACTTTCTTTCAGCACTTGCTAATTTTAAGTCATACTCATTCCTTACTTTCATAGAATGATAAAAATCTTCATCTGGCATTACTTTCTCCTATTCCATTTATTTCTAGCTTCTACCCAATCATCAGCAGAGCCACTCGCCCCACCACAATCATCACACTCATACCAGTAAAGACCTATACTTTCCAACGCTTCTGCTTGTGGCTGATCACCACAAAATGGACACGGCAACAATGTATTTTCCGTGAACTCCACTACGTCTATGTCGTGTTCGCCACATTTGATGCACCATATTGGTTTGTTATCTACATCTACGATACGATTGCAACATTTTATTAAATACTTCATCTGTTATCCAAACATATATTAAAAAGATTATAATAGAAGGTAAAGCTGGGAATTGCATAGTAAGTAGAAGAGCGAGTACAAATATGTCACGGATTCCGAAAATAGGTATTTTACGCCCTTCCATAGTCATCCTCAATACGGATAATATCATTTTCCTGACACTCTCCGGTCTGAACTTCTACAAAAATAAGTGGACTATCTTGTTCATTTGTTATCCTATGTACTTCAAGTTTCCCTATGTTTACTGTGTCTCCCTCCTCTAAGAGCCACTGACTAGCCCCAACTTGTACCATACCTTTTCCTTGAATAACTTTCCACCACTCACTCCTGTACTTATGCAGTTGCAAGCTAAGTCTGCTACTAGGATTAACAGTTATCTTTTTTATTTTAACATTCGGCTCATCTAAAAGAATCTTAAAATTTCCCCACTCCCTAGTCTCTTCAATATCATCTCCAGAGTGACCTGTTTCGGGTAGCAAGTATACTAAGTCTTCTTTATCTACTTCTTCAAGGATGGGGGATAGCCTACCACATTGCCGACAGTGAGTGTCTTCAAATCTTTCAGATACTATATATCCACAGCACTGATATTTATATTGCTTCATCATTAGTTCTTTTCCTTAAATACTGAAAGAGGTCTACCCTCGCCTCTTCTTCACTCTTAAAGTAACCTATTTTTTGTTCCCAGTGATAATCATAATAGAACCAGCCTTTTGTATATTCGTAACCAACTCTATCATATCCTGCTTCATTGTTATTATCGTGTGGGTGGCCTTGAAACTTCCTCACCCTACTATCCAATCGCTCCACTTTTTCACCTTTATGATTTACCTCTATAAAGCCACACCCTTCGCACAGCACATTTGCTAACATTCCGTTATTGTAATCTTGTTCACTTATTATACCATTGAAGTCGCTTATGTCAACCCCAAAAAATTCAAAACAACAACTTTTACAGAAGTCAGCCATTACGTCATCCTTTTTCTATCAAAGAAGAACCACCTCTTATGATGCTCAACTTCTTCTTCACATGAATTAACATACCCCAAATACCTTATTAGACTCTCTATATCTCCAAATATATGCTGGTGTGGCAACATGAAGTACAACCAGTTTGGCGCACTCTTCTTCCCCTGCTGACACCATATTAATACAGGCTTCTTTTGACTGTTAGCGACAGCTATTTCTTCATAAGTTCCACACGCATGAACATCTATATCTATGCTTGCTATTATAAAGTCCGATATATCAACACATCTAAGGTCTAAAGTTCTTATGACACCGTACTTCTTTCTTATATCGGAATAAAGCTGCTTCTCCTTTAATCTTTCTATCTCTTTTCTAGTATTTGCATCCTCGATACCAACCTCTACTGGCTTATCACATGGATTCAAAACAACTACGCCCATGTCACTAAGTGTCGGAGTTATAGTCTGTCTCCAACCAACTCCACCATCAGGAACTCTATCCATAGCACCAGCTAAGTAAGTTCTCATACCTTTTAGTCTATTCATCCTTTTACCTCCATCACTCACTGACCAGCAACCAAAACCTATGATCCACGCGGTTTAGCTATTACAAAACCTTGCCAGATCTTCCAGCGTTTAACAAAAACTGCTCAACTTCTAAATAACCTTTAACCCAAAACGAATGAAATATATCTAACTTACTGTATATCGAGTAGTCGTTTCCACCTTCTTGGCAACTGTCGCCATAAAAGAAAACCTCACCCTCCATATCATTTAACACTTGAGACTTATCTTTCCCTTTTGGATATACATCAATACTTATTTGACCACCAATAGCAAATTCAATATCTGGGTAATCTTGAGACAATCTCTCTACAATAGATTCCCTTTCTCGCCATTGTTGATCCCATTCTTGGTAATATTTCCTCTGCTCCAACGTGCAGTCTCTACCTATTGTAGTCATATTCACCATGCCAACGCGCTCTTCTATATTGTTTTCGGCTGTTCCGTTCCAAACACTTTTTCTTATTTCATTTTTCATCGAGATTCTTAGAGAGTCACTCATTTTCCAGTCACTCTTCTTTACTAGCTCGCCGCCCACATAAAGTTCATTTCCACATGATTGGTAACTTCCGTCAACTAATTCCCAAAGCTCTAATCCAATTTGTTCTATTGTTTTATCTTTGTCTGACCCAGTAAGTAAGAACACTTTGTTATTATCTAGCTGCGCAAGCTCTACCCAGAGAGTAAAACGCTTTCTAAATTCAGGGTTGATGCAAGCTCTCGGCTCAGTCAGTGTCCCGTCCACATCAAATATATAATTACTCATAGTCATTCCCGTCTACATAAATTGGAGTAAACTCCCCGACATATGCGTTGAAGGTATTGTAGTCTAACCACTCAAGTGCCTCATCATAATCAACCGCTAATTCTTTCGCGCACACTTCCACCATCTTAGGGACAGAATATACCACCCTTCCTGCATCAGCGCCACAAGCAATGCCAATAATACAAGAATCGTAACCATTGGCAAGCAAAGAATCAGGGCAATAATCTCTGAGATAGTCCAAGAGTGCTTTCTGCTTTTCATTTTCCATGTCCTTTAAATCCTTTTTTCCACGTTCTTTTATCTTTATCCCACCACTTGCGATACTTCTCTACTATAGCCTTAGTCTTTTCATTTATGATTTTGATGTGTTCTCGAAACTCTTGCAGTTCCTTCTCATCAGCTTTGGGCTTGTTAAACTTTTTCTTTTTTGGTGGCACGGCGTTTATAAACCTTCTGTTCTTCTCTGTATAGTAAGTAAAATGCTAGTCCTGCAACGGTGAGTTCAATCCCCCACGCTGTTAGCCCTGCGTATAATGCTTCCATAAAAAACTCCTTTTATTTGTGTCATTATATTATAGTCCACAACCCATGCAGGACACATATTTATTGTTTAATTTTATTCTTCTCGACCCCTTTTTTCATATTCCCATATCAGGTTTGATAACATGCTTCTAGTTATTGTTTTGCCTTTTCCCGCTTCTTCATTGAGTTTTCCAGCTAACCATTTTAACATGTCATTGTCTATTGTTATGCTCCTAAGCATGTATGCTCCCTCCACCATAGTGGTTCTTCACGGTCAGTCCATACGCACTTGAAGCTACTACGTTTATCTACATTATAAAAGTGTCTGTATGCGGATACACTACATTCTTCCTTGAACTCGTCTGGCATACACTGAGGCATCTTAGTCATCTCTGCATCTGGAATGTCTGGCGTGTTATCTGCACACCACTCTATCAATGATTGACTAGCGTGTACCTTGCCGTAGCGATGCGTATATTCTTCGCACAAAGCTAGGGCGTGGATAATCATCCACTCGTAGTTCGCTGTGGTGGTACGCACCCATATGGTTGATGGGTGGTTAAGGTGAGCCTGCTTGTAGAACTTTTCTGGACGATCTGCGTCTGTAGGACAGGCGTGATGTGCTGTACATAACATCTGCGCTGACTCAAGGATCATCTTGACTACATGCTTGTCGCACTGTGATTGTGCTGACTCTACGGGACATTCTGATAGGTAAAATATGTTCATGGTTTAATTATACAATAGGTTTCGGAATATGTCAACAAAAAAATTAAATAAAGGTCTGTGAAAAAAGAAAATAAACAGCCATAATACTATCCAGAAGAAGGAAACCCAGTCTGTTTCATCGTCTGGCCTACGATACATATCCTCATTGTATCTATCGTATCTTTTACAATCTTTCTTTGGTGGCTTGTAAGGATTATTGTCTTGCATTTTTCATAGTCAGGTAGTAGTCAATCTCCATTTGGTCACTACTTATCCTGCCGATCTCATACGAAGCATACTTTCTTTTAGCTTTTCCCTCTGCTTCTTTTACGTCTGAGGCTTCTACAAACTTTACTTTGTTATTCCCTCTTGGGTCAGTCATATGAACTATATATTTCATTTTTCGATCTCCATATTATTATATAAAAGAACGTAGCCCAGCATAAGGAATGTTATCACCAAGTTGACCACACTAGCTGTTATGATATAAAATATCAAATTGGTGACAGCAAAGAACTTACACAGGGCTACG
>Ga0209992_10000868_pt1 | contig 36662 bp, 27 predicted proteins | sample 2SBtaG_2_FD_182564 | JGI IMG/M metagenome (GOLD analysis project Ga0209992, IMG submission 182564) | Deep subsurface microbial communities from Kolumbo volcano to uncover new lineages of life (NeLLi) - 2SBTROV12_ACTIVE470 metaG (SPAdes)... | ecosystem: Environmental > Aquatic > Marine >...
ACCCGTCTTCGCCCCAGATAAATAACAAACTACCAACCTAAATACCTTTTCAACAAGCCCCTTTTTATACCCCGCGATGCCTTCTCGCTATATAGGCTTCCCAGTATGTCGAAGTCACGGATTCAGGTTTTAGTGAAAAGCATAAAGCCGCGCTGGCTGCACTGAAATATAGTTTGACTGATCCAATGGACTTCACGGTTCTCGTCGGGCTGCCGGGAACCGGTAAAAGTGCTTTGTTGCAATATGTTCGAAGTACAGTAAAGAGCGACCATGCTGTTGGCATAGATTTTACTATTGGATTCGTTTCCGATACTTCGGATTTCGGCGGTCAGCTGTCGCAGGGATTGCTCGCAACTTATGGATTGGACGTTACCAATCAAAGTCGGTCGAAAATGCACCAGGTGTTGCGCGAATATTTAATTGAAGAATGCTACAAGAAGGGAAGACAACCGTTTTTGGTCGTAGATCAAGCGGAAAAAATAAATGCTAGTTCAATGGAAGAGCTTGGAGAATTAACAAATATAAGCGGTTATCGTGGTAAACGGCTACAGTTCATTCTCGCGGGTCAGAATAACTTAATGCAAACTTTGAGATTACCGTGCTCGGTGCCAATAGCGCGGCAGATAGGTCAAATATTTACCCTGAAGCCGTTAAATTTATATGAAACAACCTGTTATATTCAACATCGTCTCAATGCTGCGGGTGCAGAAGGTAGAGCAATATTTGATGATGCTGCCTGCGAAATATTATTCGAGCTTTCTAGAGGTATCCCTCGACATATAAATAAATTATGCGATGTTGCGTTGGCACAGGGTTGTGAATATCAGAAACCGCTTTTGGACAGGGTTTTTATCGACGAAATATTGCGCAAGGCGCATCAAATAAATGCTGTGGATGAGCTTGAACGGGATTTGGAGGCTTTGGATGTACCAGACATCGATAGTTTGGCGAAACCGGAATCTACAGATGAGCGAGGAATCGAACATAAATTGGAACTACCTCTTAAAACGGGCGCTGAGAAATTGGATAGCATTGAATGGCGAGTATCCAATCCCTGGGAAAAGTCGGTCGATCAAATCAAACTTTTCGAATTGGATCGTTGGCGGGAAGCTGATGCTAACCTTACTGTAACAATGCCAAGGTCAGGGCCAATAGACGAGCCTGATAGGGTTAATAAAACAAGTTTATTGAATCTGTTTACCGAGAACAGGACAAACTTATTCGGTGTTCTAATTGTAATAGTAGGTGCTTTATTCGGGATTTTGATTGCTAGCTATTTTTCCGGAGCTCAGACTCAACCCGAATCTCATGAGATGTCGGTGGCCAATACTCGGTCGGCATCTGCCATAGTTAGAGCGGTTAACGAGGCGGTAACACCACAGAATGATTCAGTTTCCGGGGGTATTGACCGACCAAATTAGATCAACCTGGCAAACAAAACTGGGCTGTTCGGGTGATCCTAATAGGGCTTAGCGGATCACTAGCACCGCGTGTCAGATATTGCTAAGTTGGAGTCATCGTGGAATGATTATTCAATATAATTATTTTCCTCAAATAGAATTGCAATTCCATAGTTGACTCGCAAACGTTTGACTTCTTTCAACGTTTTGGACATTTTGAGTACATTTGATTCAAATGTTTTGTTCCTCGGTTCATCTACCAGGAAATCGATCAGCCAAATTCTTTTTACATTCGTAGTCTTCTCAACTTTGGAAATTTCTTTTAACAGCGTTTCGGTCGGTCGTAACTGGTAGTCTGACGGAGGGAAATAATAAACGATAGGGTTGATGAACCAGACATTGTCTACCAACATAAGGTCTCCGTCGGCGACTTGGGGTTTTAATTCATCAGCAAGCGCTTTGTAGTCGACATCGGGCATATTTGTATATTGATAGACAGAAAAAATACATAACACTGCCATGCCAATAATTGCAAACCGCTGTCCAACCTTATTTAATATAAAAATTCCGCGACAAGCGACCAATATAAAAAATGGACTAAGTGAAACCAATGCAAAATTTGCTAGCACCGGAGAGATAAAATGAACCAATATTAATATAGAAATAGGTATAACCATCATAATAGTCGGAAGATCGCTAACTATATATTTTACTAATTTATGGCTACATATTTTCCTTGTGACTAATGTAATTTGAGGCCAGTTTTTAATAAAAAATAACCAGCATAACATGGCCGTCATGGGAAGAAACAAACCTATCAAAAAGTATCTACTCCAATTTAATATTTTATCATTCATAAAAAGCATGTAATTTAAAACTAATATTAATAGAGTAACTATTATCATAGTCCTCCATAATAGTTTTTGATTAATGCTGTTTCCAGAGTGATTGATCACCGTACTTTGGGTTACAGGTTTAAATCCGATAACCAGGAAAAAAGCTCCAATCAAACCAATCAGAAAGTTGACAAAATATGTTGGTTTGACCGTTGAATCTTCAATTACAATTCCGCCAAATTGAGCCATTTGCAATAATCTGGGAAATAAATCGGATGCAAGATGACTCTGCAACTGCGAAAAGTAGACCAAGTAAGCAAATGCCGGACCTGCAAATAACAACGCGATGAATTGTATGTTAAGTAATATGCTTGGGAATTTGCTTTCGCCACTGTTGCAAAACACCCAAAGCATTTGTGCAGCAAATATTGGCCAAAAATATGAGTCTACCCAAAGCCCAAAAATGCAACATATAAGGTAGAGTATTCCAACGTCCGTCTTCCAGATTTTCGACAATATTGATAGGAGGTAGCTGGATAAAACACCCAATAGAGCCAGCAATACCCACTGTTTTGCCATTTGGCTCCAGAAAATATGATGTCCGTGCAATGCCAATATAAACACCGAAAGTAACGCGGTTTTTCTATTGGTTGTTTCCTTTCCGAAAAGATAAAAGATTAATAATGTAAGAGTGCCAATCAATGCCGAGGAAGCTCGAATCCAAGAAATGTCCGTGCCAAACATATTGGTCCATCCCAGCATTAATAGGTCGTGGCCTGGCAGGTGCGGATGATGTATTTTAAATGGTGCCGCAATTACCTCTAATATGGTTGATCTTTGTGCTGGATCAGTCATATACTCAGGAATTTTTATACCCGGGACGTAAAACTCTGGATGAGTCATCGAAAGTTTATCCAGGTTTTGGAAACGAATAACGCTTCCAACTACCACAATGAAAAATACCGTTAAAAAATATTTCATTATTTACAATACTCTTTATTAGTTAATTACAGATATAGACCTGATCATATGAATAAGTATTGTTATATCGATAATATCGAAAACAAATTTGTAGTTATGTACATTATTTAGATAATTCTAAAAATAGACTATTTCCAGGAAGATAACTCTTTTGGCTCGAAGATGCTGAATAATTATTATCTGAGATTCTATATTGGAATATATTTTTACAGTATAGACAGTTTATTGAATAGATTACTTCGCTGTTTGTTGGAAGCGAAGCTTAAGATTTCTTATTGGTAGTCTGGGATGCGAAGTTGGGTGCCTGCGGGGAGAGTTGGTGCGGGTCGTCCAAAATATCGCGGTTTTCGTCGAATATCCGTTGATAGGCCGTACCGTCACCGTACATTTTTAGCGCGATCTTTGATAGTGAATCTCCATTTTGAACGACTAGCAATCCTTCAGGATTTAAAAAGATCGGCGCGACATTCGATTGACCAACCGTACCGGTGGTTTGAAACGATGCCTGATCACTACGCTCTTTACCTTGCCTTTGTTTCTCAACAGGTAGTACGGCCAAACTTACCGCTTCGTCGAGTAACGAAGATACATATGGATCCTGTCTGGATTCGGTGGGTTTCTGGGTTACTTTTACGATTGTAGTTGCGGTTTTTGAGTTCATATCTGGCGCTTTTATCACATCAAGAAATGTGTCTGCAGACCATTCTTTGCCTGCGTTGGCCCCACTGGATTCTGGTTCAATTTTTGATACATATTTGCGTTTAGAACGGTTGGCAATAATATCGACCAGCTTATTGGCTATAACTTCAGTTTTTTGCGGATCTTTTTGCGTGGTCTGTATCGCCATGTCCGAATCAGGAAGTGATTTTGGTGATGGATCGCTAAATAGCCAGGTGATCGCAAAAGCAATCGCAGCGGAGAGAATCAATACCGTGAATAAGATATTGTAGCGGTTGCCGCTACCTGGATTTTCTTGGTTAAAAATATGTTTAATTGCGTTTTTTAGTAATTCGAATAGTTTCATATTAAACCTCGATAACGGGTTAGCTCGCTTGCTGACGATGCATGACGCCGTAGGGTGTGATAAATTTCGACTTTAAAACAAGCCATTATTTTGGTTTTCAGCCAATTAAGTTGCGTCTTAATTGGTTGGTTTGATAGTCGTTAATCCTAATAATTGCCACATTTGCATACCACCACGATAGTATTTTAATTTCTCCGGTGGGTAGCCAATCCGTAACAAACCTTTTATTGCTCTTGGGGATTGATCGCACCAAGGTCCGTTGCAGAATAGCAGTAGTTTTACTGCGGCGCTAAAATCCCATGCGCCGGAGGCAGTCTGTTTTCCGCCCAAAGCGGTTAGCACTTTTTGTAGGCTGGAATTATTCAGTTTTTCGGTAATTATTGTGAAAGGTATGTTAACAGCGCCCGGTATAGTGCCTTTGTGATACCATTCTGGAATTCGGGCATCGACCAACAATCCCTCAGCCTGTCTGACGTCGGTTAACAGAAAATCGAACAACTCTAGTTCGGCAATAGTTTCGACCCCGGGTGCCGCTTTTATTGGGTGAATACAGAAAGGTGGGCAGGGTCTGGACGTTTTTGCGAAACTGTTGTCGAGCTTATGACCGGTATCTTGGTTTCTCTCAATGCGTACAGTTTTTCCGGCGAAACGAATATCGATAAATGGTAAGTTTTCGGTCAAACTGACTTCGTTCGCCGACGTGTTTGCGGACCATAACGTTGCCACCAGAATAATTGAGATTTGGGTATATCCCCAAAAGGACCTATTAGATTTCATCGATGCCTCCATTACGAAAAAGAGGCTGCCCTGTTAAAATTGTTGTTGGCTGTAAACGTGCCCCAAAAAACTCAAATAGGTCGGTTTTCGCTATTAAACATTTTAACCGGATGGCCTCGAAGCCCATGCCGAGTAGGCTTTTGTTGGTTTAACGAACAACAAAGTCTTTCGAAACACTTGCTACTACCCGTTGTTCGTGTCAATTTTTTTTATGCCATCGGTGGTGTCATTATCAGACACATAACTCACCAAATATCAAAGCGATATGCTGGCATTGTCCAGCGGCGGTAATTGTATCATTTATGCCCTGTACGGACTCAATTGGTTAATTTTGATTGTTTGTAGCGAGTTCCGCTAAATTTGTAGCGTGGCGGCTGCTGCTGCGTTTTTGATGTGCAAACTGTGGATATGGAGTACGTGCGAATATTGTTTCCGCCTTGATCGGAATCAGCGAAATCGGTATTGTTTAAAGCTCTATCGATTTTTTAGGGATCAAATTCATGTCAACCATCGCCGATCGATTTTCTCTGCAATGCTTTCTCGCTGGAATAGTGGCTGCGTTATTATTTAACGGTTGCTCTTTTTCGGCTAGTTCCGAAAGTTCTTCGAATATAATTTCAAGTCCATTTAAGTCTATCAGCGCGAGTTCTTCCACGGAAAGTTCGGATAAATATGAAAACGAAGTTCGTGACTACACCTCCGCGTACGTTCGCTCTTCGGCGTCCGACTATGCCGGATTCAAAAGTGGTATAAGTGAGATCGCGGCTAGGCAAGGTGTTACCAATTGGGAAGTTCAACCGATAACGTATATCGCGATCGGCCGCGGTTTGAGAAAAGCCAATGTCAAAGGGATCGAATACGAGACCTTTAAGAAAAATTTGGCGGCAGGAGATTACAGCAGAATGCAAGATATCGAAAAAGGCTATCGTTCTAAGTAGTCGCGGTTAGGTCGTAGCACGGGGTTTGATCGTGCCCCGTGCTATAGGTGTATAGCCACCACTCAATGTCTGAAATAAGGTTTAGCCTAAATGTTTCGGCGGTGCTAGTCGCGGTGCTGCTGTTGCTCGCTTTATTGTTGCCCAAGGTCGCTTATTGTTCAGCGACGCGGACGGTTGATTATCTTTATATCGATGCGGGTGAAGGGGATTCTAGTGGTGGGCACGCTGCCATAAGGTTTGGAGCAGATACATTTCACTTTCAATACTTTGACGGTGGTTTGCTCAGAGCAGTGCGTGAAGATTCTGCACATGTTGAATTCAAATACCGTTTCTTGGGAAATAGAACGGTCTATGTCAGTCCGATCGAGGTTGACGAAGAAACTTACCAATTGTTGAGGGATCGCTTTAACCATCGTTTCCTGTTACAAAATCAGCAATTCGCGTTGTTGGATTCGGTAAAGGCTGATCTCGGACTGATTGAATCACTGTTAGGGTTTTACGATGGGAAGCCTGATTCGCAGAATCCAAACAATATTGTTGTAGAGATCCGTGCAGCCGGGCTTTTTTTGACCGACAATGTTGGGAAATCGGACGCTATCGCGGAAGAATCACCGGTACTGCGTCGATTGGTAGCGCGCATGGCCGATTTATATGGCGTTGAATATTTAGCGCAGAAACAGGCGTCGGTCGAACGGGCAATCCGCCGGCTCAAGCCAACCGAATGGGATCTAAGCCAGGTTAATTTGGCCGAGGATAAATTTCCCACAGGTGCCTATTCATTCGCGAGCCGATACCGGGATCTACAAACCATGCGGGTTGCGCTGGAAGTGCTTCGGTTGGGCCGCTCGCTGCGACCGGAAGCCGAAGTGAGGCTGGAATCCGCAGAGTTTCAGCTTGATCAAACACAATTACTACAATTTAAACGCTACGCGCGAAAATTGAGCGACGAAATACTGGCCCTGGTCGAATCCGAACGGCCGGATTGGGGATTTCCGCTGTTGGTTGCGATGGCGCGCCTCAACGCGATAGAGCGGTCGATACAAACTGGTCAATTGGTATTCGTGGATACTTTTGATCGAGAGGCTAAGCGCGTTGACTCGCGTGACCTGGATCGATATCAAGCAGCATTTCAATCCTTGCTGGGCGAAGCGCGGGCGGATTTTTTGGCGCAAAAGGCTAAGCTATATTCCATGCCGGTTATAGACGAGTTCGCGTACGCAAGGTTTGAATCAGCGGCGAATCTGTACGCTGAACTCTCGTTGGGATTGCAGAAGGGGCGGCCGATCCGGATTTTTGACGGTAATTTGATGCCGGTCCGGCAAGCACGATTATTCAGTTCGTCAATGCCCCGGTTGGATTCGGTAGAGTTACAATTGGCCAGCGCCAATGCATCTGCATTCCAGGTCGCGTATAGCTCGTCGGTCGCCGGTCTTTATCCGTACGATTTGCTCTCCAGAAATTGCGTTTCGGAGATATTTCGAGTTATTGATAGCGCTTTTGCCGATTCGATTAACCGAGATGCGGTCGCCAGTCCAAGCGGCAATGCGCTAACAATTGGGGTTAGAACGGAATCTAAGCATCGGCTCGGTGGATACGTAGACGCTAAGCTAGTCAATGCGATTCCGTACGTTTCAGCAGAGCGGGTCAATAGCGCCTATCGGGTTGGGGTCGAGCGCGAACTGCCTTCGTACAGAAAAATGATGCTGCAGCAAATTTACCGCAAAAATAACGGTCTGCTGACCTATCTAAAAGAGTCGAATACGCTAACCTCGTCTTTATACACACGCAATCCGGACGATTCATTATTTATTTTTTTTACCGATGATGCTGTGGTGCCTCGTCCGTTGTATGGTTCTGTCAACTTGCTGGCTGGTCTTGCGCAAAGCTTAGCTGGTGTATTCCTATCGCCGTTGGACGGAGGACAGACATTGCTCAATGGCGTCAAAGGTTTTTCGATGAGCTTGCCGGAGCTGGTGTTTTTTAATATGCGAAAAGGATCTTATCGGTTTCAGCCTTACCACCGGTTGATGTCGCCACACCGGGTTGCATCCGGGGAATGATTTTTCGAGGTCAATAGTTTCTGCGAATCGCTAACCGTTTACCGATTTTTGGTAGGTATCGCGCACAATTTCCGGTCCGTATATCCGCTCCAGTTTTCTGATGCCGAAATGAGCTCTGGCCATTTCCTGGAAATGCGAGATAAACACAAGATTGACCGATGCCCCACCGATCGCCCCAATTGCGGGAACCGATTGTGCGGCAAATTTTTGCGAAACCGGGACATGAAAACGACTCGCCACCGCATTGATTAGGTTAACCAACACTGGAGCGCCATCCCCGATTAGACCGTTTTTAGCGATGTGCTGGGCGGTATCGCTCATCGAACGGCTTAGAAAGGACCTAACCGCGTAGTACGCTGTTTCCGAACCTTCCGCGGCGGGATTGCCTCCGGATAGGGCAAACACTTCCAGACAAGCCATTTTGGTTTGTAATGTTTGCAAATTTTCGCCTTCGCTACGCGCAATATCGGCAATTGATCGCAGCATGATGGTTGTTGATACAGGAAGCTCAATGGCCAATGCCGCGACCCCGAAACTACCCCCGACTGCTCCGCTTAAACCAGCCAAAATTTTATGACCGGTATTGGCTGGTGTATCCGAAGCTCGTGGATCTATGGTTAATAATGCCCCGTCGATCGCTTTGTCCAACGCGGTTTGGGTTATCTTCGCCATAATTTCCGAACAATTGGCCGGTAGCGAGGTCATTGCTTTTTCTATGGGAATGCCGATTAGCTTACTCAATCGAACCGCGATACCCGGATTTTCCAATATTTCTGCGTTGCGCAACAATAACGCGGTGTCCTGTTCGGACAGGCCGGTGTTTCGAATTGGTATGGTTTTCGGGGAATTGCTGTTTTGCATGATATGTCCAGGCACATAGATAATGATTAGAATACTCGAAAAATCCAGCTGAATCAGCTTTACAAAGGTTTTGCGCCGCTACGCCATCGATTACCGTGATACGGTGCTAATTCGCTACGGAACATCAGCGTAGCGTGTCTTGAACCCAATTTAGTGTGTATGGTCAAAGACAAAACCTGGTGGGTTTTTTGGGTTTATGCGATTCCATTCGCGATGAGACCCATACAGGTGGGCTTGGTAAAGGCAGATGATGATGAAAAAAATATTAATTATTCTAGTCCTGCTAGCGGTCAACGCGGTTGACGCGGCACCTATTTATAAATCGGTTGATCACGACGGTAATGTCAGTTATTCAGAGACTCCACCCGATCGTGCCGCTAAAATAGAAACTGTAACACCTCCACCACCACCCAGTGAACAGGATGTGGCTCGGGCCAAACAGCGTTACCGGGACCTTGAGATTCGGGATGCTCAGCGCGAAAGAGAGCGGCAAAATCTTGCCAATCAAAAGGCGATGCAAGAACAACAACGCGCTTACGCCGATATGAAGCGCCAGCTATCCAAACAGAAATCCTCCAACGTCATTGTCATCAACCAAAATCCCACCTATCGTCGGGTCTATCCATGGAGGAAAGGTCGACCATGGAAGAAACGCCGACTACGAAAGAAAGGCCCTCCCAGGCCGACCCCACTACCCAAAGATCAAAATGGCATGACCTTGCCGCCTCCATCGCTGAAACCACGGTGAATCCTGCGATTTGTTTCGCCGTAATATCGGCGAAATCGCACAGTTATTTTGGGTGCAAAAAGTAGCAATGAGTTCGCGGGTATAGTGTTGTTTAAACTAGCTTGATAGTTACAATTGGTTTTCCCTCATTGATTGAGATGGGCTGGTGCCTAATTTAATTGAACGGATGACTGTACGATAGTCGTATTCGACGAATCTCAAGAAGAATAAAAATCCCCGATGTCTTTATGCTGCCTCTCGCGCTCCAGGCGTTTTTGTTTTGCTTCTCCGGCGCGAAGATCCGTGTATAGGCCCTGCATGATCCGGTCTTCTTTGCCGGGTCCTGCGTAAATGACGATGGCCGATTCTTTGAGTAGTTTTTTGGCGCTGACGTTGATGCGGTAACACGCGCTTTGGCACAGGCCGCAGCCGACACAGCGGTCGTCTATTACCTTGGGGGCGGCGAAACCGGTGCCGTCGATGGGCAGTCCGGATTCGTCCAATTTTGGGTGGGCCCGTTCAAATTCGATCGCGTTGTAGCCGGCGGCATTGCACTCGTCTACACACAATTGGCAGGCTTCTTCACCAGCCCAGGGTAGACAGGTTTTGTGATCGGCCTCGGCCAGGCCCATGCGTGCCACCTTTTTCTCGGCCAGCGGGAGCGCGCGGATCGCGCCGGTCGGGCAGGCTTGTCCGCAATTGTTGCAGCTCGGTTCGCAGCCAGCCCAATCAGCGTCCACCTTGGGGGTCCATAGGCCTTCCAGGCCTTGGTCGAAGCTCATCGGTTGCAATACGTTATTCGGGCAGACCTTGAAGCATTCACCGCAGCTAATGCAAAGTTCCAAAAATTTATCTTCCGGTACGCTCATCGGCGGCCGAACCGGTAATGCTTTGTCTGGTGTTTTATCCAATTGGGCGCCGAAACCATAGCGCGTGGCCAGCGCTGTCGATGTCCCACCGACTACCGAAAACAAGAAAGCGCGGCGCGAAATCGAGGTTTCCTTATGGATTTCCTGATTGATGGGTTTCAGTTGCTGTTGCTCCCAACGACCGACAAATTTGATCGCGTTGGTCGGGCAGGCGCCAGCGCAGGTTTGGCACAGCGTGCAGTCCATCGTGCGGGTGGAATAGTCGGCTTTGATCGCGTCAAACGGGCAGACCTTGACACACAAATCGCAGTCGATGCAGGACGTCTCAACCTTGCGCTCGCTGGCTCGAAATACCAGGTTGCTTAGCGAAAAAACCGCACCTGTAGGACAAACGTAGCGGCACCAGAAGCGCGGCCGCAACAAGCCCATCAGAAGCACCGCTGCGAATAGCACGATTGATACGGCTTGGCCGGTATTCATTGGCGGAACCCGGTACCAGTCCTGCATCAATCCCTGCTGCAGCGGCGCCAGAATAAACAGAAATCCGCGCGTTATTATTGGAATTGCGGCCACGATACCGGCCAGCATGATGCCAAAAAATGACGTGACCAGCGTCGCTAGCAATAGATAGTATTTAAGGTTCACCCACCAGCCATCGTGTTTAACTTTGAAGCGTTTGACACGCTTGGCGATAGACCAGTCAAACAGGTCGATCAGGGTGCCCAGCGGGCACAGATAGCCACAAAAACCGCGAGGGAATAATAGACCGATTGCCAATATTACTGCAGCCCATACGAGTGACCACACCCAGGTTTGTCCAGCAATCGCGGTGGACAAGCTGACCAGGGGGTCCAGCGCCAGAAAGATTTCGGCGTCGATCCATTCCTTGCTGGCAAAATCATCGGCGTAATGCGCGGGCCATCCCTGAGCCTGCGGATCAGGAGAAGCCGAATACGGCCAACAGGTGTAAAAGAACAAAATCAGAAAAAGCACAAAGCTTCCGGCCTGAATGATCCGCCGAATCGGGGAAGCTTCCCAGCCAGGTCCTAGCTTATGCAAGGCTCTGCGGATTAGTCCACGATGCTTCTCTGTTGAAAAATCGGAAAACAGCGGCCGCGGTAATAACTTGCGTGCAATCTTGTAAGCCCAAGACCTCCGTGGCGGTTTTCGGCCCGCTTTGGGAAGTCTTAGAAATGGAAGAAAAAGATTCAGGCGCATCAGAGTTAAGCCGTGGTTTCCAATCTGATCAGCATATTCCGGTTAATTTCTTGCCTGCTGCAAGGCTTTGGCGGTCGCAATCCGTATTGCGTCGGCGGTTACCGTCGCACCGGTAGTTGCGTCGATATCGCGGATATCCTGTTGGGCAATAATTTTTGCCGGCATATCCGTCAACGAGGAATAATACTGCTGTTCCTTGTGTTGGGTGACTTTTAGCGATTCGATTCGATGATCTTTGACCGTTGTTTGTATGTGGACCTCGCCGCTATAACCCATTGCTTTGTCTGCATAGCTGCCGTCACGCAGTTTATTGATATCAAATAATTTGAATATCTGGATGCTTTCGATAGCGGCTTTGGCGTGATTCTGGTTTAGTTTTAATGTTTCATTTTTGTTCATAAACGACGCTAGAAAACGGCTGCCGATCTCCAATACCTTTTGATAATAAACCAAAGCCTCATCAAAATGCCCATGCCGTTGTAACGCATCACCGGCTGCACGATAGGGGCCGCCTTTGTTGCGCGGATCTTTGGATTGTTTGGCAAGCTGCAACGCGCTGTCCAACTCACCCATATCCGACCATAACTTGATCGCCGCACCGTGATCGGAATAATCGGAGCCAATCCGCTCAAGTATTTCCGTTGCCATGGCTTTGCTGCCCAACTGCCAGTAGGCATTTGCAAGCTTGACCGGTGGGCCATTGGATTTTTTCAGCCAATAGGCGGCCCTGGCCCAATCCTGCAACAGGTCGTGGTAGCAATGGCCCAATTGGCGCATCGTTCTGCTGGTGACGTCCGGATTATCTTTGTTCAAGCTGTGGACATAATGCATAAATTTGGTACCGTCGTGAAACCGGTTGGCGTTTTCGTTGATGACGCCCCACATAAATTGACCGACGTTTTTTTTGGGGTCCCATTTACGTTTGCCCGGGGCTGGATAACTTAGGTCTAGTGTTTTGGGATAGGTTAGGGGTACGGAATCCCACCAATCCGGTTTAGTTTTGCTGGCTTGTTCTATCAGGGCGAGAACTTGTTCGCGCGATCTTTGTTGGCCAACGTCAGCTGTTTGGTTTTTGCTGGTTTGCGGTTCATCGAGTTGGACCCTTGGCACCGCGCTTGGTTCTTCTCGCGGAATTTCTGCCTGCGCCAATGTAGTTATCAATAAAATACACAAAACCCAACCAACCATTAGTTTGTTCTGACATCCCATCTAATAAAACCTCGTTATAATTTATTTGTTCAAATACCAATTAATGGGAATCTATCACATTATTAGAGGGCTGTTGTCTTTGGATTTTCAAATTGCTTCTTACCGAAGCACGTGGGTCCATAGTATTAACCAATGTTTTGGTTTTTGGTCCTTAGAACCTGTTCAAATTCTTGATTAAAGGATGCAGCAAGGCAAACCTGGACGAAAAGACACAGCATTCTGGCGTATGTGAGTATTTTGAGCCCATTTTTAGCGCAGGGATGGGCTATTCAGCGAGAGCTAGGTTCTTAGGGATTAGTCTTAAACCATGTTCCGCCGGTCCAGGCGCTAGAGAAAGTGGTAAATGAGCCGCCCAATAAGCGTGTTGATCATCATAGTGGCGTGACAGCGGATGTCCGGATTGCCCGGTCGGCATATGGAAAATTGCATCGTCGATGGCGCTGGGTGATACCACCAAGCGTTCGCTTACGCCGTAATTTTGACCGACCACGTTGATGCAAAATGTACATCCGCCGAGTTTGTGCAGCGGCATATCCAAAAAGTGGGATAGTATCGGTACGGCGCGGCTGAACGGGTGCGATATTTTCAATTGGTTCTGATCCGCCCACCCCAGCTGCCCGATTCTATCCACGCCGTTGTTTTGCTCGATGCGGGCCACCGTGTATTCCAACGCGCTCAAAATTAACGCGTCCCAGTCCTGGTAACGCTTTTTCTGAGGCAGAGCGTTTGTGGGTTTGGCATCCAGTAATTGCCGCAGCGGGGTATCCATATTAAACCAGCTGTAATAAAAGCTAGGGTCCGCGTCGAAGCAGCGTTGCATCAGCGGCAGCAAAACCTCGCTGGCGAGTTTTTTTCTAAACCGGAAAAGTACCCCAAATGCGCGGTCGTCTTTGTCTGCGCGTCCATTCCAGTCTTGCAGGTATTGTTTAAGCGCGGCCAATTTGGGGTTTTTGTTAATAGCCGGTTTTGTGATTACCGAAAGCGCCAGCGTGCGGTAAAAATCGTACAGCGCCGAACGTGTGTCGGATTGCAGTCGGAACAGTCGCTCCTCGCTGATGTTTTGCATTTCAGCTAGACGCTCGCGAATTCGGGAAGCACGGTAACCGTTGGCGAAGTTTTGGCCAATCGAGTACGGATACTCTTTTCCGATCATTCGATTGTTCGCCGAAACCAATATGCCCGATGGCGGGTCGATCACCCGGGGCAGTTGGTCGGGCGGTATGTAGCCGCGCCATCCAAAACGGCCACTGCCCCAAGGCCGGCTGACCGAGCCGTCGTAGCCTTCCCGATTGGGAATGCGTCCGGTCATGGTCCAGCCGATGTGACCCGAATCATCCGCCAATAGAACGTTTAATACCGGTAAACCTGCCCGGTTGAACAGGTCCATCGCGGCATCCAGCGTTTTGACCCGGTCCATATCGGCCAGCGTCAAATCTACCGAGGCGGGGTCCAGCGCGGTCCAGCGGATTGCGACAGAACGACCTAGCAAAGGTTGTTTGGAGACCGGGCCCCATATTGTGTATTTAACGTTAAGCGTACGACTTCGTTCGCCTTTGATTCGAATAACTTCCCGCCGGGTATCGAATAGCGCCCATCCGTCTGGTGTCCGGTATTGCATAGGATCGTCCGGGTTGATCTCCAGCTTTACTAAATCCAGTACATCAGCCAAAGCGTTGGTAAAACCCCAGGCGACGTGCTGATTGGTGCCGCTGACCAATACCGGGGAACCGGGCAGCGTGATACCCGACAAAACAGCGCCCGGATAAACCAAGTTGGCCCGGTACCAGATATTCGGAACCATTAGCGGAAGATGCATATCGTTGGCCAGAATTGCGCGCCCATCATTGGTTTTAATATGGTTAACCGCCCAGGCGTTGGAACCCAATAAGGGATCCGTGATTTGGATGGGATTGACAAGCGCAGTTTGATTATTGGCTTGATACAAATTTTTGATCGTATCGACGGGGGGCGTTTGGATAGGCCGGTGCGAGCTGTTGCCGCCCACCAGGCTGTGCGCATATATGTCGGTGTCCGGTGTCAAAAAAGCGCTTATTTCTTGCGGTAAATGTTGTTCCATCACGCTCAACATGCGTTCTTTGTGCGCCACCAGATTGAGCACCTGGAACATGCCCAACGCGATTAGAATGCTGTCCTTGGTTCGCCAGGCTTGCGGCCTGAATCCCAGAACCTGAAACTCGAACGGCAGCGCGTCCGATTGGGCAATAAATTCGTTGATTCCGGCGGCGTAGCTTTCCAATAACCGTCTTTGCGCTGCTGGTAAGGTCTTTACTGTCTCCGCAGCGCTATGCACCATCCCTAAATTGCGCTGGCGCATATCCATGTCCAGCAATTTGGCGCCAAAAATTTCTGCCAAGGTGCCACTGTTGGAGCGGCGTAAGACCTCCAGTTGGAATAAGCGGTCGCGCGCGGTGACAAAACCCAATGCGCGATAAGCATCCAACCGGCTAGCCGCGTTAATCGTCGGCACGCCAAAGCGGTCGGTAGCGATATTAACCGGCGATTTCAATCCCCGAAGGCCAATGCGGCCGTCCAATTGCGGTAGTGACCCTGTTAATTTAACGTAGCCCAAAGCTAATACCCCGACAGCAATAACGAGAAGCAGCAAAAACAAGTTGCGCAACCGAAAATATTGACTGACCGAAATCGCTGGTTCGGGTGATGGGTGCATGTTTTTTTAAGACGAAAAGGTGGTAAAGACTGTTATTTTTTTGACAACTGAATTCTAGTACAGATCCACGTTAATCATAAGATTGTGGTTTTTAGATATACCGGTGGGAAAATATTAGAAGTTCAGTTGGGATTTCTGAACCCCGGATTCAAAAGGCTTTTCCTAGGTTTTTTGTCGTGTAATTTCGCTTTAATCTGATCTTCTAGGAATTGTTGCGCATGCTCGGGTTTGAAGGTATGTAACTGCAGCGTAGAGATGCGTCGGGTAATTCCCCGCTAAAAAATACCGGGCCGCACCTTCGGTAGAATTCTAAGATCTTTTCAGTGGAAAGGCCCAAGCCCAATAAGATCGTTATAATGCCACCGGTCGACTTACCGGTAATCAAATCGAAATATTCGGTCAGTTCGCCATCGGTTTCCTCTTCCAATTCGGCCATCACCGAGGTCGAAAATATGCCCATAATACCCCGCCTTCCAGGCTAAGGATACGAAATGGGCGTTGAGTGTACGTATTCACTTTGCTTTATTCCGGCACAATTATCATTTTGGTCAGATCGCACGCTTAGATATTAGAGTAAGGATTCGTTTCACCAATGCGCGAGATCTGGTAGATCTAATGGGTCAATTTCCTGTATTGCACCTCATTATCAAGAATATTTTCTAGAAAAGAACGGATATTTCATCAAGTCAACAGGTGTCGGCTATGCGCTGCTGACGCGTGCGATTTTAGCGGAAGTTTGCACGCTCCTGAGCATTTCAGCGGCGGCGACCATATTCTGTAACGCAGGTTTTACCTCTTCCCAGGTTCGGGTTTTGAGGCCGCAGTCCGGATTGATCCATAATCGGTCAGACGGAATCTTAGCTGCGGCGTTTTGCATCAGCCCTACAATGGATTCGGTGCTAGGTGTATTCGGCGAATGAATATCGTAAACACCGGGGCCGATTTGGTTGGGGTAATTAAATTCATCGAAAACATCGAGCAGCTCCATGTTGGAGCGGGAAGTTTCTATCGTGATCACATCGGCGTCCATCGCCGCGATTGAGTTAATAATATCGTTAAATTCTGAGTAGCACATATGCGTATGAATCTGGGTGGTATCCTGTACGCCATTGGCGGCGATCTGGAATGAATTGACCGCCCAGTTTAGGTAGCTTTGCCACTGGGATTTTCTAAGCGGCATCCCTTCACGCAAAGCTGCCTCGTCGATTTGTATGATGTTGATACCGGCTTTTTCCAAGTCCAATACTTCATCGCGCATAGCTAACGCAAGCTGTAAGCAGGTTTCGGCGCGGGATTGATCGTCGCGTACGAACGACCAGTTTAATAGCGTGACCGGGCCGGTTAGCATGCCCTTTAGTGGTTTGTTGGTGAGCGAGCTGGCGAAGTCTATCCAATCGCAGGTCATCGGCTTCGGCCGCGAAATATCGCCGAAAATGATCGGCGGTTTAACACAGCGTGAGCCATAAGACTGTACCCAACCGGCTTGGCTAAAAGCAACGCCGTCCAGTTGCTCGCCGAAATATTCAACCATGTCATTGCGCTCAGGCTCTCCGTGTACCAGCACATCCAAACCCAGTGCTTCCTGCTCGCGGATACAGCTTTCGATTTCTCGTTTCATTTGGGTTTGATAGGCTGCGCTATCCAATTCGCCATTGTTAAATTTTCGTCGAGTTTTACGGATTTCTAGGGTTTGCGGGAATGAACCGATTGTTGTCGTTGGAAACAGTGGAAGTTTCAATCGATCAGCTTGCCGCGGGTGACGCTCAACGTACGTCGATTGGCGTTGGGACATTGTATTGGTGACGCTGCTTACGCGTCGTTTGACCGAAAGATTATGGATTTGCATGGATGAATTGCGATCATCGATCGCCGTTGCGTTGTCCTTGAGTTGATGCACAACGCGATCCCGGCCGCAATTTAGCGCAGTCGACAAAATATCCAGTTCTTCCAGTTTTTGCTGCGCGAAAGCCAACCAGTGGTGAATATTGGGCGCTAAAGCTTCTTCATTTTCCAGATCCACCGGAACGTGCAGCAGCGAGCACGACGGTGCAATCCAGAGTCGCTCTTTCAAGCGCGCATGGACGGGTTCCAGCCGGTCCAATGTCGCATTCAAGTCGGTTTTCCAAATGTTACGACCGTCGACAACGCCCAACGATACAATTCGATGGGCGGGTGACCAATCGATCAATTTGATCACTTCATCGCGCGCGCGAACCGCATCCAAATGAATTCCTTGTACCGGCAATTCGCAAACCAACGGCAGGTTTTTCTGTAGTTCGCCGAAGTAGGTCGCCAGCAAAATGTTGATGGGGGAGCTGTTTAAGCAATGGTAGCTTTGGCTCAGCGCGTGACGCCATTCTGCGCTAAGTTCCGTGACTAGAATCGGTTCGTCGATTTGGACCCATTCAACGCCACGCGTCTTAAGCCCGTTGAGCAATTCAACGTAGGCGGGCAGTATACGTTCCAGCATATCCAATTTATTTGATGCGTCCGTGGTTTTGCCCAACCATAGGTAGGTCACCGGGCCAATAATGACCGGTTTGACCGCGAAACCGAATTGTTGGGCCTCAGCGATTTGTGAATAGAGTCGATCCGTATTCAGGTTAAATTGCGTGGTGGCGTCGAATTCCGGCACGATATAGTGATAGTTGGTATCGAACCATTTGGTCATTTCCGCCGCGCGGACGTTGTTTGTTTCGGAATCTTGGCCAGAGCGGCCACGCGCGATTCGAAAATAGCGATCTAAATCGCTGCCCTCCATACGACGAAAGCGTTCCGGTAAGTTGCCCACGGTAAAGCTCATATCCAATACCTGATCGTACAAGGAAAAATCACCCACCGTGGTGAAATCCATATTTGATTGTTGCTGCCAGTGGGTTTCTCGCAGTTTTCTCACGATATCCAACAGGTCGTTTTCGCTTAGTTTTCCATTCCAGAAATGTTCCAATGCGAATTTTAGTTCTCGATTGGCACCGATGCGAGGGAAACCTAGCGTGTGGGTCGTGACCATATTTGCGTCCTGTAGTAAAAACAGGCGGCAGTTTAATCAACGAAAAACATAAATAAAAATGATAAAAATACATATAATGATAAATTATATTTATGAATGGCTATGATTGAACGCGCGCATCTTGAGATTCTTAGAGAGGTAGACCGGTTGGGTACGTTGACCGAGGCGGCTTCCAGTTTGTGCGTAACTCAACCGGCATTGAGCCATTCAATCAAAAAATTGGAACAACGGCTTGGGGTTAAAGTTTGGTCAAAAGACGGGCGAATGCTGCGCCTGACGCAAGCAGGACGTTCGTTACTATCGCTGGCCAATCGAATTCTACCCCAATTGGAACACGCCGAAACCTTGATGCAGCAATACGCCCAGGGTAGTCGGGGCATATTGAGAATCGGCATGGAATGCCATCCTTGCTACCGTTGGCTGCTGCGGGTTGTGTCTCCGTTCTTGCAACGGTGGCCTGGGGTCGATCTGGATGTAAAGCAGGAGTTTCAATTTGGCGGTATCGGCGCGTTGCTCAATTGCGATATTGATTTGTTGGTGACGCCCGACCCGTTATTCAAGCCGGGACTCATATTCGAACCGGTATTCGATTATGAGTTGGTTATCGTTGTGTCGAATTCGCATCCGCTGTCGAATAAACCGACTGTTGCGCCGAATGAGTTGGTCGATGAAACCTTAGTGACCTATCCGGTGGCGATAGAGCGTTTGGATGTTTACAGCCAATTTATGCTGCCGGCGAACTGTAGCCCGAAGCAACGAAAAGTTATCGAAACGACCGATATCATGCTGGAATTAGTCGCTGCTGGCAGGGCTATTACCGCGCTACCCGATTGGTTGGTGGAGGGCTATTCGAAGACGCTGCCGGTCAATTCGGTTCGAATGGGATCCGATGGCGTTCACAAACAGATTTTCATCGGCGCGCGCGCTGCGGATCAACAAATTGAATACCTCGAAAGTTTTGTCAAGATGGCCAAGAATATCGGTCAATCTTTCGCTTAGCCGGTGTACGGATGACTTAATTGAAAATCAAATTTGGCAATTCAAATTGTTTCATAGCTGTAATATTAGATTCGTATACCGGTTGTTAGATTGGACTGATAGCGGATGAGTCATTTGAGTGACGGGTCCAAGCGAAAGTCTTAATTTCTCTGTATTTGAACTAGGTAGTAGACAGCATAAATCTAACCTATGGGAATCCTATGATTCAAAATTTTGGCCGGCAGGGAAGGGTACTGATAATTTACAATCCGATTTCTAGCGGAGGGAAAAGCGAAGCCATGGCCCGGCAGTTTGGTGAATCCCTGACCAAATGTGGCTACACGGTTGCTATTTGTGAATCGGAAAAAAGGATGAAAGCCTATCAGCGAATGATCGATAAAATTGATGGCAGCGATCTGGTAGTCGTGGTCGGTGGCGATGGGACGGTTAGGAAACTGTTGCCGGTGCTAAGTCAAAGCGGTACACCGGTTTACGTCGTGCCAGCCGGCAACGAGTCTTTATTCGCGCGCTATTACAATATGAGCGCGGACCCAACAAAGTTAATTCAGGCGATCTTTCAAGGAAAACACCGGCCTCAATATTACGGCTATATAGAGGGCGATACGATTAATGGAAAAAAGCCATTTTTCATTATGGCATCGATGGGGTTGGATTCACTGACCGTTAAAAAAATCGGGGCAAGGCGCGGACCTGTCAACGATTGGGTTTACATCCGGTATGGCCTTCGCGCGCTTTGGTCGCTGCATCACCCTAAGGTTTCCATCGAAGTCGATGGCGAGACTGTTATCGATCATCAGACTGGATTCCCGATCATTGCAAACAGTCCGGCTTACGCTAAGGATTTGCGGATCGTTCCCAGCGCAAATCCGTCGGACAAATCACTAATAGTTGGCTTTCTTGCTGGTGCAGGGCGCTATCACGAACTGGTTAAAGCCGTTCGAATTTTGCAAAAACGGCCGGCAGGGTTACCGCTACAGTTCTTTTCCGGGCAGCGTATTGCACTGACGGTCCATCAGCCGAGCTATCCGCTGCAGGTAGATGGAGACTATTTCGGCGATCGGGATATTATTGCGGGCAATACGGTGCATTTCGGTGTTAGCTCCAAACCAATATATGTGTTGGCTTAATCCTTATATTTCGGTGTTGCGATTTCTCTTTTTGAGGCTAGGTTGGAAATCTTGTCGCTTAAGAATGCGCACGGAATGGCATTTCGCGGCTTAATCTTTAAAAAGCGCTTAAATAATTGTTAATACAAAGATTTGACGCTAAAAAAATATATCTTGTTGTGCCGGATTTACCTTTTGGTCGCTCTTTGGCCTACAAGCTTTTTGCGCCTATTGACTTAGAGTTTTTCGGGTTGCGGAACACCATGGGTTGGGGAATCTCGCTTTGACTATGTGTTGCCCCAGCTGCGATTGCATCCAGCACAACATTATGGTCCGGCGACAGGCTGCAGACGGGGTCTCCATTTGCCGGGTCACCCGTTAGCATGAATGCTTGACAGCGGCAGCCGCCAAAGTCTTTGTTTTTTTCCGGGCAGCTTCGGCAAGGTTCTTTCATCCATGTGTCGCCGCGGAAATGGTTGAAAGCTTCCGATTGCTCCCAGATTTCTTTGATGCTCAGATCTTTGACGTTGGGGCAGTCCAATCCGGGTAGATTACGCGCGGAATGGCAGGGTAATGCGACGCCATCCGGCGCGATGGTCAGAAACGTTGTACCCCAACCGTTCATGCAGGCTTTGGGGCGATCTTCGTAATAATCGGGAACGACATAGTAGATTTTCATCTTTCCCTTCATTTTTTCTTTGTAAGCTTGCGCGATTTCCTCGGCTTGCTCGAATTGCTCGCGGCTGGGTAGCAGGCTATCACGGTTAAGGCGCGCCCAGCCGTAATATTGGGTATTTGCGAGCTCGACATAATCGGCGCCCAGGTCAGCGGCCATATCCAGAATGCTTTCCATCTGGTGAATATTCTGTCGGTGAATTACGACGCACAATACCATCGGGTAGCCGTGTTTTTTGATCAAGCGAGCAACTTCACGCTTGTCGTCAAAGCTGGTGGTCCCTGCGATGTAATCACTAAGATCGCGACTGCTGGCTTGAATGCTCAATTGGATATGATCCAGACCGGCATTTTTGAGGGCTACGATACGTTGCTCGGATAACCCATAGCCGGATGTGATCAGATTGCTGTAATAGCCTAAGTTTCCTGCATGGTCCACCAATTCTGTCAGGTCCTGTCGTACCAGCGGCTCTCCACCGGAAAATCCCAGCTGTACCGCGCCCATTCCCCGAGCTTGACTGAGTACCCGTTTCCAGTCATCGGTGCTCATCTCGGCATCGTGCTGGGCAAAATCGATGGGGTTAGAACAGTATGGGCATTGCAGCGGGCAAGCGTAAGTCAGCTCGGCCAATAGCCAGCGCGGTTTGCTAATTTCCGCTTTGTCGGATCCAGCCATTTTCGAAGGCAATGTTGATGAATTCGCTGATGTCGGATTTTAATCCGGTGGTTTGGAATTTATTTTCCAGGGTTTGGACGATGCCGTCGAGGGTCCGGGTGCCATCGCAAAGCTTTAAGATTTCCGCCGAGCTGCTATTCAGTTCCACCATTCCCTCTGGGTATAGGATCACATCTTTTTGCTGTGCTTCCTCCCATTGCAACCGGTGCATGGGGGAAAAACCGATCAGTGCGTCGGGCTCAATGGTCATGATCAATCATTCTTCTACATTGAAATAGGGCGGCATCTCGTTAATATACGCCAAGTACATTGCGTCGGCCATGGTCCACAAGATATTCAGCTTGAATTTCAAAATATCCAACATGCGTTCTTGTTGCTGGCGGGTTTTGTACCAATCCAGCGTGATTTCCAAGCCGTGCTCAACGTCGCGCCTGGCTTGACCCAGGCGGTTGCGGAAATAGGCCAAGCCTTGGTCATCGATCCAAGGGTAATGTTCCGGCCAATTGGCTAGTCTTTGTTTGTGTATGCTAGGTGCAAATAATTCGGTCAAGGAGGAGCTGGCCGCTTCGTGCCATTCGGCGGTGCGAGCGAAGTTAAGATAGGCGTCAACGGCAAACTTGACACCCGGCAACACGTGCTCCAGTGACGTGATTTCATCTCGAGTCAAGCCGGTTGCGAGTCCCAGTTGGATCCAGGCTTCAATGCCCCCTCCGGGGTTGTCCGTACTGCCATCGTGATCTAGAATGCGCTGTATCCAGATGGTTCGGGTCTTGCGGTCCGGGCAGTTAGCGAGAATCGCCGCATCTTTCTGGGGGATATTGATCTGGTAATAAAACCGGTTAGCGACCCAACCTTGGATTTGTTTGCGGTTCAATTTACCCTGGTGCATTAGCACGTGGTAGGGATGGTGGATATGGTAGTATTTTTCCATTCCACGCAGTTTGGCATCGAAATCTTTGCGTGACCACGGCGTCGACTGGGTGTCCGTCATAAATCGATTTCCATGCCATCGAAGGAAACTTCAATACCCGCAGATTCCACAGTTTTCCGCTGTTCCGAATCCTCGTCCAGAATCGGATTGGTATTGTTAATGTGAATAAGAACCCGTCGTGACTGGGGTAATTCGCCTAGTACCTTGAGCATTCCGTGGTCCCCGGATTGTGGCAGGTGGCCCATGTCGCTGGCTTTTTTGTGACCGGTGCCGGCATGTTCCATTTCGTCTTCGCGCCAAAAAGTTCCATCGACCAATACGCAATCGGCATTTTGCATGGCTTGGTGTACATGGGGTTCGATCTGACCCAGGCCCGGGGAATAATAAAGCTTTTTACCCGTCGAGATCTGTTCTATGGTTACACCAATGTTATCACCTTCGTGCGGATCATGTCGGTGCGGGGAATAGGGCGGTGCTTTACTTTTTAGTGAGTGTGGCCAGAAGCGCAGGTCGTCTATGCCGGGGATCTCGAAACTGCTGCTGTCTAGTGGAATCGGGTGATGGTTGACGCCGCAATAATCGTCTAACATCTTGAAAATTGGGAATCCCGAAGACAGATCTTGTTTGACCATCTCGCTACAATATATATTTAGTGGCGTGCCTTCGCGCAAAATTAACAAACCGGTGGTGTGGTCGATTTGGCTGTCAATCAGAATAATCGCCTTAATCCCAGTGTCACGCATTCCTGTTCTGGGTTGCAGACCAGGAAATGCTTCAATTTGCGCGCGTATGTCCGGTGAGGCGTTGAATAAAACCCAGTTGTTCTGGTCGCTGCTCACGGCGATAGATGATTGGGTGCGCGCTACGGCGTTGATTTCTCCGTTTCGCAGACGGTGACAATTTTGACAGTTACAGTTCCATTGTGGGAAGCCGCCGCCGGCGCCTGAACCTAAAACTCTGACTTTCATGATTAAGTTTGGGTGTGAGTACTGGCGTTGATAATCGGCTTGGTTGACAGGTGCCGAATCGCCGTTGCGGTAAACTGAATTAAACTATACGTTAAAACTAAAACGGGGCTCCATTGTTATGGAACCCCGTGGAATACTGATCGGTTGATTAACGATTGTAGATATACATCGTTACTTCAAAGCCGAAACGAAGATCATTGTAGCTTGGTTTTTCCCACTTCATATCCGCTATACCTCCTAAATCAAATAGGTTACAAAATTCGTCGAGCTTTGTAACAAAGCTAATCGAAGTATACGACGCATAAAATCGGAAAGCAATATAGAGTGATCGGCCAAGCCAAATTCATCTTGGCTTTTGCCGAGATTGGGTTAATTTTATTTCAATAAATCAAGGTGTATTAGGGTTGCTAGACTGTTTCCATGAGTATTATTCAAGTGGCGGCAGTGGTAAATAAATTGATCTTGGCGCTTGTAACGCCGGTGATAAAGTTATCGAGATAATCTCAAGCCTGATTTTGAATGCCCCAGAATTGTTGCGATTGTAGCCCGTATTCCGCATCGCTCGAGCTTCTTAGCCGGCTGGTATCAATTTTCTTTCATTACGGGTTTACTACGTGAGATGACTTCGGTGCCATTTACGTCACTTTTGCCTCGATAGCCTCGATCACCAAATTTCTTGTGAATATCTGGGTGAAATTCGCGATGTTCGCAGTGTTATTCAGTTTAAGATTGATAAATTAGCTGAAATAGCTCTTGAAATTCGGACTCAACTGTATCGATAATCGATTGAATGTTATCCGGTGTTACGGCTAAAAATTCGGTGGAGGGGTGGTTAAAAATAACCTGGATATCGACGTTTTCTGATCGAGAATCGAGTATCGTGGTCATGTAGTCGGATAAGGTGACAACAGCGATTTCCTGGGTATAGATATTTGCAGCCATCGGGCGATTATGGAATATGATCGTTTTGGTAATCAAGTTCGGTAAGCGCCATAACTTGCAAAGTTCGCCGCCCACGTCGAAACGATCAAAATTCATGACTTGTTGTTCGGCATCCTGCATCGTGATTTTGTTGGATTTTGCTAGGATTATGGCTTGATTTGCCAATTCAGGAATGCGAGAGTAAATAACGAGGTTGCCCAGATTGTGTAACAAACCGCATACGAAAATTGTCGAAGCATCGTTACACTGCGGATGATAAGAAGTCAGTGCTCGAGCATACAGCGCACAGCGGATGCTTTTGCTCCAGAATTCGCGCATGGATGGTATTTCTGATGGTAACTTCGAAAATCGGTCTACGACGATTGTTGCCAGTACCAGATTGCGGAGCTCTACATTACCTATAATTGCAATCGCTCGGGTTACAGATGTGACTTTAGAAGGAAAGCCGAATATAGCGCTGTTAACAATTTTCAATAAGCGGCTGGTCAAACCCGGGTCGTTTTCGATGATGCGACCCGCATCGTACGCGTTTTTGGTTGGATCATCCAATATCTCGCTAACTTGCAGAAAAATTTCGGGTGGAGAAACAATATCGATATTACCAGATAAAAGTTCCTGGACGCTGGTTAGCTTACTCGTTGTAGAATTCATTAATCCAAATAGATTTTGGCGCTAAGCCAACATAAACCAATTATTAATTTGTGGCCGAATATTGCCTGAATCGAACGCTTTAAGAACAAGGTAAATAAGTTAGACTGCTTTGTCGCTGAATTGACTGACAGTATTCGTTTAAATTACGAAACTGTAAGGTTATAGAATTGGTGGTATATCGTCTTTCCATTTACAATCAATAGGTGTTATTTCCATTGCGGGTTTGGATTCTACGTATATTTTAAAATAATGGAAGCGAAAATCGAGAACAGAGTAGCGTTTTTCTATCTTTTTAACCCAAAATTTTATCGAATTGTGTTGAAGGTGTAAGACCTCAGTATAAATAACCGACACAGTTGGCGCGATATGGGTATTGGGGCTCATATTGGTTTGACGTCTTCGTTCAGCTTGTATTAAGCAGGTTTGTTCGAATATTTCTAAACAGATCATTATTTCCGTATTGCTGAATATCAAACAGTCACATCCAATTTTTCATGTGTAGCGTTAGTTCCATAGCTTTAGAATAGTTCTATACATTCCTATAGATTACTTGTTTTCGTGCAATCCTTCCGCAGTTCTTATCAAGAATCGAAATACTTTTGTACGGGATTGGTCTTGATTGGATAGATCGTGCTTAATCAACGAATTTGAACAAAAAATATTTGTAGCAATCCAAATCAATTTTGCGTGGATTTCTGTGACAACATTGCTTTCGGTCTCAAAGTAATATCGAAATGTATTGGTTTTATTTGCCGAGATCAACGCTGTGTATGGTCAATAGGACTGTTGAAAAATAAATTTTAGTAAAAACATGCCAAAGAAACAGACAGCTAGAAAAAGAAAACCTGCTAAACGCAAGCCTAAATCGAAATCCTCTATAGGTTTATTTTTAAAACGCTTTGTCCTTTGGTCGATCGCGGGTCTGTTTTTTTTATTGTTAACCTATGTGGGTTACCTTGATTATTCGGTCCGACATTTGTTCGAAGGAAAAAGGTGGGCGATCCCGGCGCGCGTTTATGCCAACCCGGTCGAATTGTACGCGGGGTCTAAGATAAGCTTGGCTGAATTCGATACACTCTTGAACCAACTGCGCTATCGCCTAGATAAGCGACTGTCTACCGAAGCGACTTACTATCGGTCTGGGCGTACCTATAAACTTAGAACTCGAAAATTTCAATTTTGGGATAAGTCGCAACCTGCACGATCAGTGCATCTGAAATTCGCGGCTGATGGTTTGTCTAGTATTCGTGATATTGAATCATCCAAAAAAATTGCGATTCTGCGTATGGACCCAGCGCAAATCGGTAGTTTTTATCCTGCGCTGAAGGAGGATCGCATACTGGTCAAGTTGGATCACGTTCCCAAGAATTTGGTTGATGCCTTAATCGCCGTTGAAGACAGAATTTTCTATGAACACCACGGTATTTCGATTAAGGGTATCGTGCGGGCGATGTTGGCCAATATCAAAGCTGGCAAATTTGTTCAAGGCGGTAGCACCATCACGCAGCAGCTGGTCAAAAATTTTTATTTGAGTTCTGAACGGTCTCTGTCGCGCAAAGTAAACGAAGCTATTATGGCTTTAATATTGGAAGCCCGCTATTCCAAGGAAGAAATATTAGAAGCCTACATCAATGAAATTTTTCTTGGCCAGGAGGGCGCCCGAGCCATACACGGATTCGGTTTGGCCAGCCGGTATTATTTTGATCGTAGTTTGAAAGAATTGGAATTACACCATTGCGCATTATTGGTTGCCTTGGTTAAAGGCGCGACCCAATATGATCCTCGGAGACATCCTCAACGCGCTATCCGACGTAGAAATTTGGTGCTGGATACGATGTTGGAACAAGGTTATATATCGGAGAAGCAATTCCGCGATGCGAAGTTGAAAAAACTGGAGGTTAGTCAGCGTGGCCGTCGATCCACGTCGAAATACCCCGCGTTTATGGATTTGGTACGCCGCCAACTGCAAAATCAATACCGGGATGAGGATCTGACATCAGAGGGCCTGCATATATTCACGACATTAGATTTATCGGTTCAGCAGCGTTTAGAGGAAGCAGTTAAATCAACATTGAAGCAACTGGAGCGTCGTAAGAACGTCAACGATTTACAAACAGCGTCCGTTTTGACACGTCGCGAGGGCGGCGAGATAGTTGGGTTGGTTGGGGGCCGCGATGCGCGATTTGCCGGGTTCAATCGCGCTTTGGATATTCAGCGGATGATCGGTTCGTTGGTCAAGCCTGCAGTTTATCTTACTGCATTGGAGAATTCTGAAAAATATACGATTACCTCCCCAATAGAAGATAGTTCTTTTCAGATGAAATCTGGTGGCAAGCTTTGGTCACCGAAAAATTTCGATCATAAGGAACACGGCGCGGTGCCATTACATCAGGCCCTGGCCAAATCGTACAATTTGGCAACTGTTAGATTGGGTATGGATGTGGGTATTTCAAATACGGTCAAAACCTTGCGTAATTTGGGAGTGGACCGTCAGCTGAATCGTTACCCATCTCTGTTTCTTGGTGCAATTGAACTATCGCCATTGGAAGTGACTCAGATGTATCAAACCTTGGCCGGCGATGGTTTCCGAACTCCGTTGCGTTCAATTCAATCGGTTATTGCAAGTGACGGTACGCCACTGCAGCGTTATCCACTAACGGTCAGGCAAACGGTTGATCCGGCTGCCGTATACATCTTAAATACGATATTGCAACAAGTTATGTTGGTAGGTACCGGCCGTTCTGCATACGCGACATTACCCAAACAACTCAAGGTTGCGGGGAAGACCGGGACAACGAACAAGCTCAGAGATAGTTGGTTTGCCGGTTTTAGTGGGGATTTTCTTGGTGTAGTCTGGGTTGGTCGAGACGACAATCGTTCTACTGGTCTGACCGGAAGCAGCGGAGCGCTGAAAATTTGGGCAAACACGATGAAGAATATTAGCAAGCAACCGGTAGACCTGATTCCACCTGACACTATAGAATGGGCTTGGGTAGATAAAGCTAATGGTTTACGGGCGAACGATTTGTGTGATGATATTACGGAATATCCTTACATAGTTGGTTCAGCGCCTTTAGATAAATCTCCCTGCATGGTTCGTCCTGATGAGAAGGTTGATGATTGGTTCGATGCTTGGTTTTAGGGGTTAATTTATTGAACGCGGCGTCGTTGGTATCAGTCCCTGGTGGGGAAGTAGTCTCCCTATATGAATGTTTGGCTACATTGCGTTTGGGCTTTCTCAGCATGCGATAAATTGCAGGTCGGATAGCACGCAGTCTATTCGGGAAAAGCGCGGCCAAAAAAATTTTAGAACGATTAAAAGATCGAATGACTTATACAAGAATTCTTATCTGGGTAACTGCGTTAATAGTGTTGGGTGCCTGTTCTGAACGTAGATATTCCTATCAACCACCGCCACGCCCCATTGTTGTGGAACCTCCTCCCGCCCAAGTTAAACCGTTGCCGCCGACAGATGTTTATGTACCCAAGCCGCCTTCTCCGGAAAAACAAAAGCCAATCACTAAGGCGCTTTCTCCGGCCGTAATCGCATTGATGGACGAAGCCGAAAGTCTCCGGCAGGTCGGCAATCTCGATTCTGCTGTTGCTACGATTGAACGAGCCGTACGGATTCAGCCTAGGAACGCACAACTTTGGCATCAACTGGCCGTTTTGCGCATGCAGCAAGATAAACCTAGATTGGCTTTAGATTTAGCAAAGAAATCCAATTCCTTGGTCGGTAGCGATCACCAACTAATGAGAGAAAATTGGTTATTGATCTCGAAGGCAAAACGGATGTTGGGAGATGATTCTGGAGCAGAAAGCGCATTATTTGAGGCGGATAGTTGATTGCATACAAGCCTAAACTTCAAATTCAACTTTTCGGATCGATCATGATGCAACGTCACGAAATTGGGCGACCGATTCCACAGACACATTGCAGTATTTCTGCAAAAGGCAAATAAATGCCGGTCTATTCGGTTGACAAGTTGATTGGACAGGCCCGTAAGCTAGCAGCAGATTATCGTGAATCGACCGGTAAGACGCTACCTGGTGTGAGCAATGAAATTGCCGAACATGATGCCTCAGTGCTATTGAAATTGGAACTTTGTGCTGATCGGAGTCAAGGTTTTGATGCGTTGGACCAGTACGGGAAGCGAGTGCAAATAAAGGGGCGGACTATATTCGACGAATCTAAATCGGGGCAACGCATTGGTCAGATTAAGCTTAATCAGGATTGGGACTGTGTGGTGTTGGTTCTGCTTGATGAACGCTATGAACCGTTCGAAATTTATCAAGCCGATCGTGACGAATTATTGGAATACATTGATCGGGCTAGCCAGCCACAGAAAAAGCGCGGAGCATTATCTGTTGCAAGGTTTCGAATAATTGGTAAGCGGGTGTGGACTCGTGAGAACGATGAAGAAGGTGATATCTGGGATAACCGCCTGGATGGTTGAATTTAGTTGTTATTGAGTTTATTTTGAGATCGCGATCCTTGCCTAAGACAACATGATTGATCGTTCTGTGTATTGCCCTTGTTGTGACCAAACTAGCTGATATATTCGCTGCCGGCGGGCAATTGTCTACCAGGATTTCCGGCTATAAACCACGCCCTGAGCAGTTAGAAATGGCCGAGTCCATTGCCAGCGCTATTCGTGACAAACATCATTTTGTTGCCGAAGCCGGTACCGGAACGGGCAAAACTTTTGCTTATCTGATTCCAGCGATCCTATCGGGCCAAAGGATAATTGTCTCTACCGGTACCAAGAATTTACAAGACCAGTTATATAATAAAGATATTCCAGTACTTCGGTCGGTGTTATCGGTCCCATTTCAGGCGGCGTTACTAAAGGGGCGTGCCAATTATTTATGTCGTTACCGGATGGAAAGTGCTATGGAAACGGATAGCGGATTTTCCCGGTCCGATGCCGCTGATATAAATCGAATTTATCAATGGGCTGGCAAAACTCGGATCGGGGATATTGCTGAAGTTTCCAGTGTACCAGAGACATCCTTGGTGTGGTCGCAGGTTACGTCAACGGCGGATAATTGTTTGGGACAGGAATGCCCCGAATACGACGAGTGTTTTTTGGTAAAGAGCCGGCGAAAAGCTCAGGATGCTGAATTGTTGGTTGTAAACCATCACCTGTTATGCGCAGATTGGGCGTTGCGCGACGATGGGTTTGGCGAGTTGTTACCCAATGCTGATGTGATTATAGTTGATGAGGCGCATCAACTATACGAAACGGCTTCACGTTTTTTGGGGCTTAGCGTTAGCGCCAGACAAATTATCGAGCTTGGCCGGGACGTGGTTGCTGAGCAGGTCAAAGATGCGGGCGATATGCCTGCTTTGCGGTCTGCCGCTGATGGGTTGGAGAAAACCGTGTTGGATCTTCGGCTCGACTTTGGTCAACCTATTCGACGAGGTTCTTGGCAGGAGTTAGCGCACAATCAAAAAGTTTTGTCAGGCTTGCAAAAATTACAAAGCCAGTTAAAGAAGTTAGATAAGTTGTTAGAGTCCGCTGCAGAGCGCAGTAAGGGTTTGGACGCCTGTTGGCACCGTTGCAGTGAAATGTCTGCCCGCTTGAGTTTACTTATTCAAGAAGACGATGGCCAGTGGATCCGATGGTTCGAAACCCACAAACGGACCTTCACACTAAGCCGCACGCCGTTCGAAATTGCCGATGAATTTCAACATTTGATACATGAACGCAAAGCAACGTGGATTTATACCTCGGCAACATTGACTGTGGCGAATCGTTTTGAGCATTTCACCTCAACTTTGGGCTTAAACGATACCGAAGTACGATCGTGGGGCAGTCCCTTTGACTATTCGTCGAAATCGGTTTTTTACCATCCACGGAATTTACCTGATCCCGCTTCTCCAGATTATATTAGAAATGTTGCCGAAACCGCGATCCCAGTAATTAATGCTAGTCGAGGCCGGACCTTTTTCTTGTTTACCAGCCACAGAGCGTTGCGCCAAACTGCAGAAATACTTCGGGACAAATTGGATTATCCGTTACTTGTTCAAGGCGCTCAACCCAAGTCTGTATTGATCGATAAATTCAAATCGCATGGCAATTCTGTGTTATTGGGGACCGCGAGTTTTTGGGAAGGCGTGGACGTTCGAGGAGGTGCTTTGTCATGCGTCATTATAGACAAGCTACCGTTTGCATCTCCTGGAGATCCGGTTATGAAGGCCCGTTTGGAAAGTCTGCGCAAGCGTGGTGAGAATCCTTTTAAGAGCTTCCAAATACCAATGGCGGTGATTGCGTTGAAGCAAGGGGTTGGGCGTTTGATACGTGATGAAAATGATCGCGGTGTATTTATGTTGTGCGACCCACGATTATTAAAGCGTTCTTATGGACGGACCTTTTTGGAAAGTTTACCGGCGATGCGCCGTACCCGAGATATAGAGGAAGTGCAATCATTTTTTGATGTAGAGTACGGGGTTAAAGTGGAGTGAAAATTCTAGCAATTGAAACGGCTACCGAAGCATGTTCAGCGGCGTTGTCGATTGGTGGTGATATTGTCGAAAAATATCAATTAGCCCCGCGACAGCATACGAAATTGATTTTACCAATGATGGATGATTTGTTGAATCAGGCCGGTATTTCTTTGAGTCAACTCGACGCTTTGGCTTTTGGGCGAGGGCCGGGGGCATTTACCGGCGTGCGCATCGCCGCGGCTGTTATCCAAGGTGCTGCCTTCGGTGCAAATCTTCCGGTGGTACCGGTTTCTACGCTGGCCGCATTGGCACAACAAGGTTTGGATGAATGTGATGATCCACTTGCTTTTACTGCTTTAGATGCCCGGATGGATGAAGTGTATTGGGGCGTATTTCAGCGCGATGAAGCTGGGTTGGCGGAATCTATGATTAATGAAAAGGTAGTCGCGGCTGGCGAAGTGGAACTCCCACAAGAGCGCGCGGGATGTGGTATCGGTTTGGGTATGGGATGGCAAAGGTACGACGATGACCTATGCCGACGCTCGGGTACGCGAATTAGCCGCATCGAATCTCAGCGTTATCCCAAAGCTGCTGAAGTCGCACGTTTGGCGGTCAAGGCTTTCGAATTGAACCAAGCCGTTCCGGCAGAACAAGCCCTCCCAGTTTATCTACGCGATAATGTTGCGAAAAAAAAATCTGAACGGTGAGGTTTGGTCAGTCTATTTTGAATTAAGAATTCGCAAATCCAAAACAATTGTAAAGTTCCTGGATGTTGATGGCGTGTGTGAATAACTCTTTAGTGTTTAGGTTGGAAAGCGCTACATGGGGATGAAATTTTACTCAGATTTATGTTCCTCTTCAGGGAACGGTCGCACATCATTAGGTCAATATTTGTTCGTCGAATTATTCGAAGAAATTGTCGGCTAATTACATTTTTAGCGATAGAGTTTCTTCAATTTACCCTTCATATCGCTTAAGTGACTTCTAATGTCAGTCTGCAGATATAGATAACGTCCGCGATGGGTACGATTGAATATCATGCTGGTAAACATAGGCGTCGAGTGAGTTCCATAATCTTGTTTATATGACGGTGCAATTCCCTTCATGAAATCGTATTCTTTTGTACCGGCATTGATGCAGTCTTGGATTGCCAATGAATGGGCAATCAGCCCGGGCCGATACTTCGCGTATGAAGCCATGTCAAAACCACTTTGGTAGTAGAGCTCTTTTTGTTTGAATTTTAAGTTATACAGAACGCCAATCAATTCATCATTGATTTGATAAGTCCTCAAACACAATATTTCTTGGATTGCGAAAAGTTTGGTAACTGCATTGTGAAATTCGCTAAAAATGTCGCTAGCGAAAGCGCCCGGTAGGCCTTTGCGTTTCCATTGTTCCGTGTGCAAATGGCTGAGTGAATTTAACGTTATTCTACGATCCTGATCCTGTTTCGTGGTATTGGTAATCAGTTTCCCGCATTGTGAGATTTTCCGTCTAGAAGACAAAATTTTGTTTTTTACGGATGGTCTAATCGAAGATAGATATTGTTCCCAGGTATTTGGTAGGGAGATACTGAAGCGCTGTCCAGTCTCTGCCGAAAGGTGACGGAATCCATATCGTTGAATAACAGGTATTAAGAATTTAATGAATACCGAATTTTCGAGGACGTTCTCAACTATTAACTGCTCCCATTTTGTAGACGAATTTAGCAATGTCTCCAGAACAGCTTCGCAAACTTCGGCTTCACTGTCAGCTAATGCCAGAATATCTAAATATTCACTGGCGACCTCAATTTCCTCTGACTCTCCGGTTCCGATAAATCTTATTTGAGTAAATCGATTTAGTTTGGTTTGCAATTTAGAGAAGAAGAATGGCGCGGCTCCGATTAGACAATCATTGTCATCAAAGACCAGTATTATATAGAGCGAATCGGTAATGCCTCCGTAGTAATCTAACCACGTAGCTAACCATTCCCATCTTGACGAGAAAGACCCACTGACCGATCGATCGACAAGTTCATTCCATTCCGTATCTAGCTTCAGAAATTCTTCACGACTGGTAATTACACGACAAAAGGTCACAATCAGAGAATCGTCTTGAATTAAAACTAAAGAGCTTTAATAACTTTAGCGGGGTTACCTGCGGCGACGGCATTATCGGGGATATCTTTAGTAATGACGGAACCGGCGCCGACGACAGAATTTTCGCCGACAGTGACGCCTTTGAGGATCATGACACGCCGACCGATCCAGGCACCATCTTTAATGATCACCGGATGGACTTCATCGTCAGAGACTGGGAGATTGGCTTTGCGATTTTCCGGATCCAGCGGGTGGCCATTGTTATCCTGGATAATAATCCCCCCGGCGAGCAAACAATGATTGCCTATAGTGATGTTTTTGCGCATCTGGAACATGCAATCGTGGCCGATAAAACTATTGTTTCCGATGCGCAGTGTGGGGCTTTGACGCGTGGGTGAGCTGGCGAAGCCAATGCCGATTTTGCCTGAAATATAGACGTTGTCGCCAATCAATAATTCGCCATTACCCCGAATATATGGCAGTTGCTCAATCCGCAAGCCCTGTCCCAAATGGGTGCATATGGCTTGCATCATTGGCGCGACAAAGATCAATTTGTACGCGCTGATGGAAGCTTCATGAATAATAACACCGGAATTGTAGAGCCACCGAAAAAGCGGATGTAAAGCAGCGGGCACTCGGATATTGAAATGAAGCAGCTTGATGATAAAAGCTTTATGCCGCTGAAGAAATTGCACGGGGGTATTTGGGTTGGCTAGTGATTGTATCTAGCATAGAGTAGTCTTCACAGAATTTCAAAAGCGTTTACCGAGCTGCGCTGTTCAGACCGCAAACAACTCACCCGGCGATTGCCGGGTGAGATTGGTTTTTATAGGTGGGTTGAACGCCTCAACCCTGATGCCTTAGGCATCATCACTTGACTGAGAATGTCCAATTTCCCTTGTTAATCGCATTGACGGCCCAAGGCGGGGCCATTAGGCGAGCAAAATGCAACGGTGCGGTGACGGTATAGCTATGTCCGGCCTGCATCGACACGCCGGTATTGAGCACAACCTCTTGCTCACCATCTTGTGGATCACCCGGTTTGATATCGACTTTATAGACCACCGTGCCGGTTTTATCGTCGCGAACGACCAAATTACGGCCCCCAGTCCAATCAAAGAAGGTCTTGGCGGTATATTTGATGCGTAGCTTAAGTTGCCCCGCGGATATCGAACTTCCGGCTGCGGGAGATACGGCTTGAATCCCTGCAATTGCGTTCTTTAGTGGTCCATACGTCGGAGCAGGTGCAGGTGCAGGCGCTGGAGCAGGTGCAGGTGCAGGCGCTGGAGCAGGTGCAGGTGCAGGCGCTGGAGCAGGTGCAGGTGCAGGCGCTGGCGCTGGAGCAGGTGCAGGTGCAGGCGCTGGCGCTGGAGCAGGTGCCGGAGCAGGTGCAGGCGCTGGAGCCGGTCCAGTTCCAGTTCCAGCAGTAAATGTCCAGTTACCCGATTTAATCGCATTAACAGCCCAAGGCGGAGCCAGTAGGCGAGCAAAATGCAACGGTGCGGTGACGGTATAGCTATGGCCTGCCTGCATCGACACGCCGGTGTTCAACACAACCTCTTGCTTACCGTCTTGTGGATCGCCCGGTTTGATATCGATTTTATAGACCACCGTACCGGTTTTATCGTCGCGAACCGACAAACTACGGCCATTCGTCCAATCGAAGAAGGTCTTGGCGGTATATTTAATGCGTAGTGTAAGTTGTCCGGAAGGAACGGTGCTTCCAGATGCCGGAGAGACCGCCTGAATACCGTTGATCGGACTGTTCAGCGGACCATACGTGGGTGCTGGTGCAGGTGCTGGTGCTGGTGCTGGTGCTGGTGCAGGTGCTGGTGCAGGTGCAGGTGCAGGTGCAGGTGCAGGTGCTGGTGCAGGTGCAGGCGCTGGTGCTGGTGCAGGTGCAGGTGCAGGCGCCGGGCTATTATTAGTAAAGACCCTAATCGTGTACTGTCCAGAGGCCGGAATATCCAAGGTCGCTAAACCCGCGCCACTCACAACCAACGATTGCTGGGCGCCATTGATGGAGGTAAACCAAACCAAACCCGGATCAAGATCGGCGATATACACCTGAGTGGCCGAATTGGTATTGAAATCCAGGTCAAACCCCGTGTTAAAGAAACGCAGTTGGGACTGGTTCGCCAGGCGATTAGGATCGTGTCCAGCCTGACCACTATTATTGGACCCCGTCGGTTGAATGGCAATCGGGTTCCCATTGATGCTATAGGGCAGCGGACCGGAATCCCCGTTAAATATCGCCAGGATGTTGTCGAATGCATTATTGATTAAAACCGCTTGGGCTTGTTCGCCCGCCTTGGCCTTAAACTGGGTGGCACTCAGTGGTCCTCCGGTATGTACGACATTCAGCAGGGTTTGCCAACCACTGGTTTGATTGGGAATCAAGCGTAGTTGATAGGCACGCTCACTGAGTACGATCGTACCGGGCAACCCCAACTTGGTTTCGTCATAAAACGCGGTGCTGTAATTGGATGAAAGAAAAGATTTCAGACGAACTTTTTGGCCTCCCTTTGACACCCATGTTGCGGTGTTGCCATTGATCACCGGGCTCGCATCATCCATGTGAAT
>Ga0209992_10000869_pt1 | contig 36642 bp, 33 predicted proteins | sample 2SBtaG_2_FD_182564 | JGI IMG/M metagenome (GOLD analysis project Ga0209992, IMG submission 182564) | Deep subsurface microbial communities from Kolumbo volcano to uncover new lineages of life (NeLLi) - 2SBTROV12_ACTIVE470 metaG (SPAdes)... | ecosystem: Environmental > Aquatic > Marine >...
ATGGGAAGGATGACAAATCAAAATGCCTGCGGCGCAACAATAACAATATTTTTTAATCTGAAAAAAAAGGGTAAGATTTCTATCTTAATTTATAGAAATATTGGTCTGGACAATGGGGAGTACCTTAGTCTTATATAAGCCAATAGCGCGGATGCCTTTGGAAAATTGGGTGGGGAATATTGCTTGCTTCGGGTTGTTTTTTATAACTAAATCGACATTGAATAACAGCAGGGCTGGTTCTTTGATCTTTTCATCGATCGTTGAATAGCGGGTGTAATCCTGTAGAGAAATGGTAGGGTGGGCATCCTTTAGTTTTTCTAAAACCGTAGCGAGAATGCCACTGGGAATTTCTAGGCAATATACGATTTGCTCTGGTGTTTTGTGATTGAGCAATAGAAGAAGCTAGTCGGGTGGCGATGTTGATTCGATATAGGATTGATCCGTAGCAAGATAATGACAGAAAATTGAGTTTGTTTCCAGTAGCTTCGATACAGTCAAATTTTTGGTTTCGCGTTGGTTTCTCAATGTAAACCGACTACCGGAACGATATTTTGCCGGTGGCACTAAGATGCTTAGTTGTGTGGGTTGCTGATCAGTGTTACGCAGATACAAAATGTCAGCATGTTTTTTCGAATCGAAAATAACATCGACCAACGCATATTCAGCGGCAAGTATTTCAATGCCGTAAAACACATAATGTTCATTTGTAGTCGGTTGTTGCCACCGGATAATACCAATTTGATTGCGTTTTCCAGGATAGTGCAACGCAATAAGTTCACCAATAGGTAGATTTTTTTCGCGTAGCTCGATGTACAGATGATTCTGCAAGTCACAGCTCTGTTCCTCGCATTTGAAATGGTGGGTCTTCAGCGGTTGCCGTTCTTTGGTTGCCCAAATCTTGTTCGTTTGAACGTCTAATCCGGATTGGTTGGTGCCAGAAGGTGTCGACATGGGATTATTCGAAGCATCAAAGGGTTTATTATTGTTGATTGGCATAAGGTCGTAGTTGGGTGCTTCGATCCAATCGGAATTCGTTGGTAGAGCGGATAGTTTGGGGGCTTTTTTTGTTTTTGATGCAAGCGCGGCGATAATATTTTCCAGTCCCAAAGTAATCTCTATTTCTTGATCAGTTTTGGAGGATATTGGATGATTGACGCCGCCAAGGTGGAAGCTCAGTCTGTTTAGGGTGTGCTGTTCAATATTTTCTTTTTTTGCGCGTAACCGGTCGGGGCGGGCCAAATTTTTTGCCAGTTTGTCGATATTAAAATAGCGTAAATGACTTCCGTAATTTGCCCAGCTTATATGCATTGGGGGATATGAATTTTCTAGATCGATGCTAAACCCTGCATCGTTATCATTTCGATCTGAGTCCGAAGATATTGTGCTTTCGTCTACATGTTTTTCAAAAAGGTCGAATATGCTTTGTATTTCCAGTTGATCATAGCGGTATGGCGTAGAAACCCAGAACAAAAGGATTTGTTTGAATACGGCGTTAATGGTAGAGGGTTTGTTGACGGTCGACATTTCGTCATCGACGTTAGTTTCCAAAAGGCCATTTTTTTGCGCGACTAGATAGAGTGTTTTTATTTCACCCCATACTCTTGATGAAGGTGGTTCGTACATTTGCGCTATCTTCAACATTGAGCAGCTGATGAGCCGTATCGCTCGATGAATAATTGTCGCCTGTTGACTAGCGGTAAAATCTTCAGTGAACGCACTGTTGTTTGTGATGAATTTATAACCACTTGCTAGCTCGACGTGAAATTTCGCTGCGAGTTTGGCGATCTTGCGAGTTTTTGAATCTAGAGGGAACTCGGCGCCAAAGATGTGGCATTCTAAATGTTTTGATTGAAGCAATACTACAGGCCGGAAAATTTCCAGAATTTGCAAACGCAGCTGGGGCGAAAATGTATGCCGATTCAAAGACTGTAGCGTGGAATATACCAGTTTACTGGTTTCGATTTTGTTGGTAACCGGGAGGTCATTGATCCATGCCGATGCGGCTTGGAAATTTAATTCGAACGGTAATTTGTTATTTTGGCCCCTGAGTGCAGGGCTGGTTTCAGAGCGATTCGTTACCATTTGATATACCTATTGTTCTGCATTGGGTGCAACGAGTTTGTTTGTCACCCATTGATTGTAAAGTGTTTGGATTTCGCGGTCCGTGGATGCGATCACATTTTAATAAGTGTAGTTGAGACAACGAGTTTTACTTCTCTTCGGAAGAAGTCTTTATCACGTAACCGGTTGAAAAAGATCACTGAAACTAGATCGCAATAAATATTTCGATAGCGATCTGTTGAAAATTTGATAGGCTGAATTGCGGAAACGTATCGATTACCAAGGTTTAAGAAAAATACTGGCCCAGCAAATTTGTAAGATTCTAGAAATAACAGATTTCTTTGCTTGAGGAATATAGGCTTTTGGCGATTTAATCGCTTGCTTGATTACAACGGGATTTTATTCGCTTTACCCGCTTGTTCAGTGACGAACTTTGGGATTAGATATCCGGGTAGCGTGCTGCGGAGAGTGTCTTGAAGTTTTTTACACTCTGCCACTGAAACGTTGAAATGGTGAGAGCCTTTTGCTTTATCCAACAGATGCAGGTAATACGGGAGGATCCCCGCGTCGAATAATGTTTCGCACAAGGCGGTCAACGTTTTAACATTGTCGTTAACGCCTCTCAATAATACGGCTTGATTGAAAACGGATATATTGGCGCGCCTAAGTCGAGAAACGGCACCCTTAACTTGTTGATCAAGTTCGTTGGGGTGGTTGATATGTACGACAACAACAGACTTCAATCGACTATGCGACAATATTTTTAGGAATCCAGAATCAATGCGGGACGGCAGCACGTTTGGCAAGCGGCTATGGATCCGTAATCTGTGGACGTGCGATACGCCTTCAATTTCTTTGATTAAGTCTCCAAGCTGCTGGTTTGACTGAATTAACGGGTCGCCTCCGCTCAGTATGACTTCCTTGATATCGATACGATTTCTAATATACTCCAGTGCTGCGGCTCGTTTCTGTTTGCTCAATTGTGTATCTGTATACGGGAAATTTCTACGGAAGCAATAACGGCAATTGATTGCGCATCCGCCTGTCACGATTAACAGTGCTCGGCCGGCGTATTTATGAAGTACGCCTGGAACTGCGATGGCCTCTAAATCTCCCACGGGATTGTTAACGAAATCGACGGGGTTTACGGATTCAGCCAGAATAGGCAACACCTGTTTTAGCAGAGGATCGTTAATATCACCTTTTTTTATGCGAGAAGCAAAGCTACGAGTGACTTTAAATGGAAATTCTCGGGCTGCTTCAGCGTTGATTGGAAATTCAGAAATATCTAACTCTAAAAACGAGAATAAATCGATTAAACTGGAAAATCCCCGCGCCAGTTCCTGTTGCCACGTTGGGATTGAATTGCTGCCATGTAGGCCGGCCGGGTTGATCATTGAATCCGAGTTTCGGTTTATATCAAGGGGTGTCTTCATTATAATGATCTCTCAATTCTAACAGTAGAAAGCATAAACGAGGTATCGATGGCCAGGTATAGTACTAACGAATTCAAGGGCGGGTTAAAAGTAATGTTGGATGATGACCCGTGCTCAATTATTGAGAATGAATTTGTTAAGCCAGGAAAAGGCCAAGCATTTAGTCGCGTCAAATTTCGCAATCTAAAAACCGGTCGTGTCATTGAACGTACGTTCAAGTCAGGGGAATCTATAGACGGGGCCGATGTTGTCGAATCTGAAATGCAATATCTTTATAACGATGGTGAATTCTGGCATTTCATGGTTCAGGATACTTTTGAGCAATATTCAGCCGATGAAACCGCGGTTGGTGAGGCCGGTAAATGGATCAAGGATCAAGATGTTTGTACTGTGACGCTGTGGAATGGTACGCCATTGTCCATTACCCCACCGAATTTTGTAGAATTGGCGATCACCGAAACGGATCCTGGAGTAAGAGGGGATACGTCAGGGGGCGGTGGTAAACCGGCTACCCTTGAAACTGGTGCCGTAGTGCGTGTCCCGTTGTTTGTACAAACTGGCGAAATGATAAAAGTCGATAGCCGTACCGGTGAGTATGTCGGCAGGATTAAAGAATGAGTCGTATCTCAAATTTATCAAGGGGCGCGCATTTGTAGTAGAGGTTCCACTCGCTCATTGCGTATAACTTTCGCTAATTTAAATATTTAACATTTTTCTGGAAATTCAGCAGTGTAAATCAAATTGGTCCGGCTGTTAGACGAGTATTGATCTATTTGTTCGAAATAATTCAACTTCGTTCTTCCACGCAATCTCCCTAAAACTGACAAAAATAGAGCTTGCTAATACTGTCAAATAAAAATAGGGAAGCAGCTGTTGATATTACTGTGCCTATTGGTAGAGGAATTATTCTTCGAGGGACGTATCAATCGATAAGCGAATTAAGCGATTACTGGGGTGATATTTATTCCAACCCGTCATTGATAGAGTTTTAGTTTGGAAAGTTCACTTGATTGGCAGCCCAGCTGCAAACTCAATGTTTTGAAAAAAAGAGCGGTTATGCTAGCAGGTATCCGTGAATTTTTTGAAAAACGATGTGTTTTGGAAGTTGAAACTCCTGTTCTATGTAACGCGATTGGCACGGACCCCAATCTGGAATTTTTCGATTGTTTATTGAAATTACCTGGTGAGATAAGCGGGTCAAACCTCTATCTCCAAACCTCGCCAGAATTTTCGATGAAGCGATTATTAGCTGCTGGAAGTGGTTCTATTTTTCAGATTTGCAAAGCCTTTAGGAACGGCGAAGTGGGTCGGCTCCATAACCCAGAATTTACAATTTTAGAATGGTACCGGGTCAATTTCACGCTGGATGATCTGATGGATGATGTCTCGGATTTTCTTAATACCGTTCTTGCATCAAAGCTACCGAGCAAGGTGGAGGTCCGTTACAGTTATTCAAATATTTTCTTGAAGTATTGTGGTATAGATCCATTGCTGGCCAAAATTTCAGAGTATATAGAATGCGCATTGCGTAACAAACTAATCGAAGCGCCTTCAATTTGCGGTGACAATATCACATTGTGGCAGGAGTTTTTGTTCAGTCATTTGGTCCAACCAAATTTGGCATTCGATAGGTGTGTTTTCGTCTATGGATTTCCTCGAAATCAAGCGGCTTTGGCCAGGATAAATCCACTGAATCCAAAAATAGTTGATCGATTTGAGGTGTTTTATCGCGGGGTTGAATTAGCCAATGGTTTCCATGAATTGTCCGATGTTGGCGAACAAATTCGCCGGTTTGATGATGATTTATTTCGGCGTGTTGAATTGGATAAAGCAGTGCCGAATAAGGATTTACGTTACCTTTCGGCATTAAGATCGGGCTTACCAGAGTGTGCTGGTGTGGCAATTGGCTTAGATCGGTTACTAATGTTGGTTGTTGGTGCTGCGTCGATTGAAGATGTGTTGGCATTCCCGGTTTGCCGAGCGTAGTTGCAATGAATCAACAATGCGGTGATTATTGAGCACCGAAGCCTGAGTTAACACTATGGTTAACGTGTATACTACCTGGGCTATTCAAGGTCAGCAGATTTTTGAAATTGGCGCATGCTTATGGATTTTTCAGATTCGAACCGCTTGTCGATGGCACTTGCTAACAAGTTACCGATACCGTACTGGGGGATTGGATCGTGTCGATGATTCTCGGAGGGTGAAAGCAAATTGACCTTGCGTGAATATCATGCGGGTTGGATGTTTACTCACTGGGAAATTCATTACCCTAACGAGAAAATGGTTCGGTTGTTGTTGGCAATTAGGGGGTTGAGACAATACGATAATTTGGGTCAGTTTTTATTTTCTAGGATAATGCTTTACAAGAACTTTATCACACAGGCGCTGACTGAGTGGGAAGTAGCGATACCATTTTGCTCAAAACCAATATCGCTGCGGTGACAAGGCCGATTTCTAGTCTGAATATTGAATTCGAATAGATTGATCAATGGCTAAACTTCGAAATGTGCAGCCGCCATCTCTTCGTATTTTGGTGGCTTTCGGTTTCCTGTTGGTCATCATACCGTTGTTAATTGCGTTGTTTTCCGCAATATATTCGGTAGATAGATTGACAAAGGTTAGTCGGATTACGGTATATCGAGCGGTTCGGGTAACTCGCGAAAGCCAGATTTTGCTAGAAAAGCTGACAACTATGGAGCGTAGCGCACGGCAATATTTGGTTCTTGAAGATCCAATCTTTTTTGAAGCATACGAGGAGAGTCACGACGAGTTTGTTGTTTTAATCCATGATTTGATGAATTTGGTCGGGCAGGATCAATTGTGGAGATTGATGAAGCAGTTGGCAGCGGAGGAAATTGAACTGTTTAGGGATATGACCGCGCCTGGGAAAGATATGGCGCGTTTGGATCGGGTCTCTGAACGTTTTAAGTTTTTGAATAATTTGGTTCATGAACTAGGCGATAAGGGTGCGTTGTTGGTACGCAAAGAAGTGGGGCAGCTCGACAATTCGTACGAGGGTGTCAAAAAGCGCATTCTGGCACAATCCAGCGTTTTACTTCCTATTTCCATATTCCTTATTTTCATTTTTGTATATTTGATTATCCGGCCAATCAGGCAATTGGATCGTGCTATCAGAGGGCTGGGTGGGGGAGATTTTGATTCGACCATACACGTCTATGGAACTCAGGATTTTGAGTATTTGGGCGGCCGGCTTAATTGGTTACGCCAGCGTCTCAAGCAATTGGAGGAAAATAAGCAAAGATTTTTGCGCAACGTGTCACACGAATTAAAAACGCCGCTGGCTACGATCAACGAGGGTGTTGGTTTGCTGGCAGATGAGGTTGTCGGCGAACTTAATGCGGAACAAAAAGACATTGTACATATCTTAAACACCAGTAGTACGAAGCTGGAACGATTGATTGAGGGTTTGCTCAAATTTAGTCAGCTGCAATCCGAGACGGAAGATTTTACCCGTCAGCGTGTGGATTTGGACAATGTTGTCAATACGATCGTTAAGGAATATCAAATAAACTTAAGGGCTAACGACATCAAACTTATTTTACGGGTAGAGCCCGTTCAAATTTACGGCATGGCGGATAAATGTCGGATTATGCTTGATAATCTATTGTCCAATGCAGTTAAATATTCCTCTCGTGGTGGGCAGATACGAATTTCCTTATACGAATCGGGAGACCAAATTTGTCTTGATATCGAAGACGACGGTCCCGGTATTGACCAAGAAGAGCGAAAGAAAATATTTGATTTATTTTATCAGGGTCGTGCGACCCGGGATGCTGGTGTAAAAGGCAGTGGCGTCGGACTTGCGATAGTGAATGAGTGTGTGGCAGCCCACAACGGTAAAATTGAAGTTTTAGAGCCCAAATCAGGAAAATCTGGTGCGTTTTTCAGGGTATTATTTCCATTAGAGATGCGCCAAACCAACAGATGAATGTATTTCGAATCCTAGTTATGTTATCGATTGTTCTAAGCGCGATTGCGTGCAGTCGATTATGGCCTGCTGCGATGCAATCTCAAGCTAAAACGCCGCAGAAATCGTCAAGTATTTTTGACTTTGATTTGGATACATTGGGGGGGTATAACTTGCATTTGTCCAAAATTTCGCAATTAGCACGGATCGCTGAATGCGATAAACTGAATACCGTCAATGGGGTGGATTCGAGTAATATTGGTGTCCGGCTGCATTTGGCTTATGTAACGTCGCTTACGCCTGAATGCGGTGGACCGCAAAAAGCCTTGGAGATTTTTGAACTTACCAGCCCCAACGTGACTAACAGAGCCTTATCGGGCTTTTTGAGCTACCAAAGTGAATTACTTAAACAAATCAATACCGAATCAGAGCAAAAATCAAAGCATGAGGAAGAACTGAACGAACTTGAACAACGGACTCAGTCGCTCAAAACAAAACTCAAACAAAAAGATACGGAATTGGAAGAACTACGCGCAAAATTGGACGCATTGAAGTCGATAGAGAAAACATTTCACCAACGCAACGGGGGCAGTCGATAGTGAATGCTACACTGCAAAAGCGGATTCTCCTGGTTGATGATGACGCTGATCTATTGCGGTTATTATCTTTGAGGTTGACAGCGGTTGGATTTGAGGTTGAAGCTGTGGATGGCGGTTCCAGTGCATTGTCGAAGCTACCGGTGTTTTGCCCGCACGTCGTGATCACAGATTTGCGGATGGATGGGATGGATGGATTGGCGTTGTTTGACGCGGTACATAAACAACATCCAACGATGCCGGTGATCATCCTGACTGCCCATGGAACGATACACGATGCGGTTGATGCAACCAAACGAGGTGTCTTTGGTTTTTTGACAAAGCCGGTCGACAGTAAAGATCTTATTGTTCAGGTCAACGAAGCGTTGAAGCTTTCCGGAGATCAAGGCCCGGTTATTGACGAGGCAGATGTTTGGCGAGGTCAGATCGTGACGCAAAGCCCACTGATGGAAGATCTGCTTAGCCAAGCCAAACGTATTGCCCAGACAGACGCCAGTGTATTGATTCAAGGAGATAGCGGTACCGGTAAGGAACTTTTGGCCAGAGCTATCCATGATGCCGGTATTCGGCGTGATAAACCGTTTGTTGCGGTCAATTGCAACGCAATACCGGAATCATTGTTGGAGTCGGAATTGTTTGGTCACCGGAAAGGGTCATTTACCGGTGCTACAGCCGATCATAAGGGGCTTTTCCTAGCCGCAGACCGGGGCACCTTATTTTTGGATGAAATTGGTGATATGCCTAAGATGTTTCAAGTCAAACTATTGCGCGCGTTACAGGAGAGAAAAATACGCGCGGTTGGTGCGACTCAGGACGTGGCGGTCAACGTTAGGATATTGGCAGCCACCCACGTCGACCTTTTTCAGGCCATGGAGAGGAGTGATTTTCGCGAGGATCTTTTTTATAGATTGAATGTGGTAAATCTAACCCTGCCGCCGCTGGCCAAACGGCCAGAGGATATTCCTTTGTTGGCTATGCATTTTTTAAAACGCCTGCAAGAACAATATGGACAGCGGGTTAAAGGTTTTTCTCCTGAAGCGATGGAATTGCTGGTCAATTACGAATGGCCGGGTAACGTTAGGCAATTGCATAACGTCGTAGAGCAATCCGTGGCGTTATCGACGACACCCCTAATACCCATTACGTTAATACAAAATGCGCTGCGGGAAGAAGGGGCTTCTTTACCTTCGTTACGCGAAGCGCGGGATGAATTTGAACGCGATTATCTGATCCGCTTGCTCAAAATGACTAGCGGCAACGTTAGTCAAGCCGCCAAATTGGCAAAGCGTAATAGAACCGAATTTTATAGACTTCTCAACCGGCATCATCTCGATTCGTCACATTTTAAAACTTCTTAGTCCTGCCGATGCCCGGCAATTGAAAACTCAAAAACCTTGGAGTACAGGAAATTTGAATCAATTACCTATTCTTGGTAATCCCCTGAAGAGTATAAGCTGTGCGCTAAGAGGTTTAATCCTGCTGTGGACACCGGGTCTAAGGCGCTATGTGTGGGTGCCGGTTCTAATCAATCTGGTTTTATTTTCGTTTGCGTTTTGGATAGCCTCTTACTACTTCCGTGAGTTGATTGAATGGTTGATTCCAACGTGGATGGATTGGCTGCGCTGGTTGTTATGGCCGTTGTTTGGATTGACACTGCTAATGCTTTTTATATTTACATTTTCGCTGTTGGCAAACCTGATTGCCGCACCATTCTATGGCCGCCTAGCGGCGAAAACTGAAGAGATTGTCTTTGGTCGTCACTCAGTTCAAGTTGAACAGCTCCGATCGCAAGCGGTATTTTCGAGTGTTGGCTCCGAATTGAATAGGATTTGGTATTTTTTAAGCCGGAGTTTGCCTTTATTGATTTTGTTGGTCATTCCGGGGATTAACTTTATTGCATCCATCTTATGGTTGATATTCAGTGCTTGGTTTTTGGCCTTGGAGTATATGGCCTATTCCTTGGAAACGCGTGGCCTATTGTTTCCACAACAACGTAGCGTAATAAAAAAACATCGGCTAAGTGCAATTGCTTTTGGGGGGATTGTAATGTTGGGTTTGGCTATACCGCTATTAAACCTTTTGGTTCCGGCGGCAGCGGTAATAGGTGCAACCGTCTATGTAGCCGACAATGATACCGGTCTAGTCAACTAGCTGTCCCGCCAAATAATCCCCATTGGATGCTATTTTTGCAATTTTGGCTGGCTTTATGCTGTTCTCCAGGTCGGCGACCGAGTCCGTGCCTACACGCAGAAAATTTGGTGTATAGCCGAAGATCTTTTCAGCGGAGCACTCATCTGGATTGCCTTCCCACAAGATAGGGAACTCTCGATTTTGGAATCGTCGGTAGGTCTCCTGTTTCATGTCGAGGGCAAGTGCGTGTAAAATTTTACTGCGTTGCCGTTTAATTTGATTGGGAATTTGATTGGGCATTTGTGCCGCTTTGGTATTTTCCCGCGGAGAATAAGTGAAAATATGAATGTGCCCAAAACCAATGTCACGGATATTGTCCAGGCTCTCTAACCATTCTTGGTCGCTTTCTCCTGGAAAGCCGACGATGATATCTGTTGTAATGTTAATATCAGGCACTGCATCTCGGGCCTGATCTACTAATCGTTTAAAGTCTGATATTTTGCAGCGCCGCGCCATTCTGCGCAATACGGCATCGCAGCCACTTTGCAAGGGTAGATGTAAATGTGGCATCAGTCGTGAATCTTGGAATAACTCAATAAATCCTTCGCCCAATTCCCAGGGTTCTAATGAACCTAATCGAATGCGCGGAATGCTGGTTTGTTCTAATACGGTTCGAATTAGTCGGTTAAGATTTTCCCCAATATCGCTGCCGTAACCGCCTAAGTGCACGCCCGTCAGTATAGCTTCCTTTATCCCCTTGCTATGTAAGGCATTGATCTGTAGTACTATATCTCGGATGGGTCTACTTTTCTCTGGTCCTCGTGCAACGGTAACGATGCAAAAAGAACAACGGTATCGACAGCCGTCTTGGACCTTAATAAATGCTCTCTGTCTACCCCTTTTGAACAATGCTTGTTCGCCAGGTTCAGTTGCCGGTGTCGGCATTGCTTCTGGCCAAAGGTATTTGTGAGTAAGATCGACCAAAAGCTCTTTGTCCGTATTGCGAACGACCAAATCAACTCCAAGTATGCCCGCCGCCTCTTCCGGGCTCAAAGAGGCATAACAGCCACTGACGACCATTTTCGCGTTTGGGTTTTGGCGGTGTAGGCGTCGAATCAATTGCCGCGATTTGCGGGTCGCTTCCGTGGTTACGGCGCAGGTGTTGATAACAAATAGGTCGGTTTTGTCTATTTCTCTAACGATATTATGGCCTGCGCTCTGAAATCGCGCTCCCCAAGATTCGGTTTCCGCTTCATTGAGGCGACAGCCCAAAGTTTTGAGATTGACTCGCATTGAATTTAAGCTTCAGAAGACAAACGAATCATTTTACCACCACTTGCTATCACGCACTGGAACAAATGGCGTATTAACCATTGAAGATGTGTTGGTGACGTACAAGGTCAAGCGGGATCAATTACGAAATAGATCCTTCGATTAAATTACCCGAAAAACCAATAGGCCATCACTATCGCTGCGGTGATGCCCGCCAAATCAGCGGCCAGGCCACAGCTCAGCGCGTGGCGAATATTGTTGATACCTACCGCACCAAAATATACCGTCAATACGTAGAAAGTTGTTTCGGTACTCCCTTGAACTATCGAAGCCAACCGGCCGGCAAAGCTGTCAGGACCAAAATGCTGCATTGTGTCGATCATCATCGCACGGGCTCCACTCCCGCTAAATGGTTTCATAAATGCTGTAGGAAGTGCATCGACAAAGCGGGTGTCAATCGATAATAGAGCAAAGCCCTCACGGATCAGCGTCAGAGCTATATCCATTGCACCGCTGGCTCTAAATACCGCGATCGCCACTAACATTGCAACAAGATAGGGAATAATCATCACCGCCGTCTGAAAACCTTCCTTTGCGCCTTCAATAAATGCATCGTATGCGTTAACTTTTTGAAACAGTGACGCCGCCAAAAAACTGATTACAAGAGACAGTAACACCAAGTTGCTGACCAATCCTGACTGATGTTGCATCTCCGCTTGGCTGAGTCCCGAGAAATAGTAACCCATAGCGGCAAGAGCCAAAGCAGTTCCCCCAACATAAGAAAGTACAACAGCGTTGAAAAGATTAATGCGTTGATATGCTGCAACAGTTAAAAGCCCAACCAAGGTAGAGCAAAATGTTGCGATAAGCAGTGGCAGAAAAATATCGGTAGGGTGAGCGGCGCCCAGTTGGGCACGGTAGGTCATAATCGTGATTGGAAAAACAGTAACAGCCGACGTATTGATGACCAAAAATAATATTTGTGGATTGCTAGCGGTAGTCTTGTCTGGATTCAACCGTTGAAGTTCATTCATCGCTTTGATGCCCAGCGGTGTTGCGGCATTATCAAGGCCCAACGCATTGGCGCCGATATTCATAACCATAGCGCCGATAGCGGGGTGGTCGGACGGCACTTCCGGCATTAATCGCCTGAACAAGGGAGTCAGGCACCGCGCCAAGAACTGAACAAAGCCACTGCGCTCTCCAATCTTCATAATTCCGAGCCACAACGCCAGGATTCCGGTAAGTCCCAACGAAATTTCAAATGCGGATTTGGACGTGGCGAACATTGCACTCATCATTTGATCAAATACGTTCGCGTCGTCGTACGCTAGCCATTTGATTAACGCAGTTGCAAACGCAACCAAGAAAAAGCCGATCCAGACGAGATTAAGCAAGGTATTTGGAGCCTGTCAGAATCGTTATCAACCGGGCGGGTTTAGCACTTAGTTTGAATGCTCGGTTAGAACCGTTTTCTGCGGATATTCGTGCAGGGTTGAAGATCGAACAACAGGACCCAAAAAAAATACCGGGTTGTGGTCCTAAGACCACTTCCCGGCAACTACGGTTGTTCATCGGTGGCCCACCTAGGGAGGAGGGGGTACGGGCAGGATGCCTGGACCACCGAGTATCAACAACCTTGCGATTAAGTATGGCAAACAATGCCCAACTTTTTGCGATCTGGGTCACAAAAAGTTTAGATCCGAAGTTAGTCGAAGCTGTCTGAACTTTAGGGAATGTAGTCATATGCTAAGGTCTCAAGCAGATGTATTCTCGAATAATAGGTATTAGAACAAAGGGATACGAGCTAGATTCTTAAATTTAGATGCGTTTTGCCAAGATGCTTGCATAGCCGGTATAAGTGGCAGGAGTAAGTGCTAATAATCTTTGTTTTGCCTCGGTAGGAATATCCAGTTTCTGCACAAAGGCTTGAAGTGCCGTGGCGTCTATCTTGTTACCGCGGGTTAAGTCTTTTAGTTTTTCGTAGGGTTTTTCGATCCCGTAACGCCGCATTACTGTTTGTATGGGTTCGGCTAAAACTTCCCAATTGTTGTCCAAATCTGTTTGTAAGCGTGCCGGGTCCAGCTCTAGTTTTGCGATACCCTTAAGGGTGGCTTTGTAGGCGATTATGCTATGGGCGATGCCAACACCTATATTGCGTAGAACCGTAGAGTCGCTAAGGTCACGTTGCCAACGTGAGATTGGTAATTTTTCTGCTAAATGTTGAAACATGGCGTTGGCGACACCCAAATTGCCTTCTGAATTTTCGAAATCTATAGGGTTGACCTTGTGCGGCATAGTCGAAGAGCCAACCTCGCCTACAACAGTCTTTTGCTTAAAATAGCCCAACGAAACATAGGCCCAAATATCACGATTAAAATCAATTAATATATTGTTAATACGTGATATCGAATGAAAATATTCAGCCATGTAATCATGTGGTTCGATCTGTATCGTATAAGGATTACTAGTAATTCCCAGCGCTTGGACAAACGATTCGGCCAATGCAGGCCAATCGATATTGGGGTAGGCTATTTGGTGCGCATTGTAGTTTCCCACTGCACCGTTGATCTTGCCCATTAGTTCTATTCCTTCCAATTGGCGGTGTTGACGCATGAGCCTCGCGGCCACATTGGCAAACTCTTTGCCCAACGTGGTCGGTGTTGCGGCTTGGCCATGCGTTCTGGAAAGCATTGGTTGGCCGGCGTATCGATGAGCGAGTTGTTTGATTGATGCGGTAATTTCGTTGATTTGCGGCGAGAGAATGCTACTGCGCCCATCTTTGAGCATCAGTGCGTAGGCGAGGTTATTGATGTCTTCCGATGTACAGGCGAAATGAATGAATTCGCTGATCTGGTTTAGTTCTGCTGAATCGGATATTTTTTCTTTGAGAAAATATTCGACGGCCTTAACATCATGATTTGTTGTTTTTTCGAATTGTTTGATGCGTTGCGCGTCGGTTTCTGAAAAATTCTCCAGAATTGAATCTAGCCAGAATGCAGCAGAAGAGCTTAGCTCTGGAACTTCGGCAATACCAGGATGCTGAGCCAGGTGTTGTAACCAGCGGATTTCGACCTCGGTTCGATATTTGATCAAGCCAAATTCACTAAAAAATGGGCGTAGTGCTGATAGTTTATCGGCGTAGCGGCCGTCAATTGGGGAGATAGCGGTGAGTGGGTGGTTTGACATTCAATTACCTTTATTAAATTAAATTTGAAGTCTGTATTGAGTAATTAACTTGGCGTTGGAAGACCTGGCTGGCTATATTATTACCAGCGGAAGGTTAGCCGCCAATCTGACTTATTAGATCGCTTGCAGAAGTTTGTTTTGGTTATCTGTTGTACTGAAATAGCTATCAATAATGCCGCCGCCCAAGCATACATCGGCGTCATAAAATACAACTGATTGACCCGGTGTAATGGCGCGTTGGGTTTTATGGAAAATTATCCGGAAGTGGCTATCGTCCATTGAGATTATACGGCATCCTTGATCTGGCTGGCGGTAGCGGATTTTGGCGGAACATTCAAATTCTTTTGCCGGTGCTCCACCAGAGATCCAATCTAGTTTATTTGCGATCAATCCATCGTTGTACAGCAGCGGGTGGTGTTGACCTTGGCCAACGATCAGTCGATTTTTGTCCAAATCCTTTTCAACGACATACCAGGGTTCTTCAGAAGTCCCGCGTACACCACCTATCCCCAGACCTTGGCGTTGTCCCAGAGTGTAATACATCAAACCGTCGTGCTGACCGATGGTGCGTCCTTCTGGCGTTTGAATTTCCCCTGGTTGGTTGGGGAGGAAGCGGTTCAAAAATTGGCGAAATTTGCGTTCGCCGATGAAGCAGATTCCGGTGCTGTCTTTTTTCCCAGCATTGGTGAATCCAGCTTTCAGGGCCAGTTCCCGCACTCTGTTTTTTTCCATGTCGCCCAATGGAAATATGCAACGTGACAAGGCTTGTTGTCCGAGTGTATACAAAAAATAGCTTTGGTCTTTGTTGTTGTCACGGCCCTTGAGCAGACTATATTGCCCCTGGCCTTGAGCGACACGAGAATAATGCCCTGTCGCGATATAGTCGGCGCCAAGATCTACAGCAAAATCTAGAAAGGCTTTAAATTTAATGTGTTTGTTGCAGAGGATATCCGGGTTGGGTGTACGTCCAGCCTGATGTTCGCTCAGAAAGATCTCGAAAACGTCATCCCAGTATTCGCTAGAGAAATTGACAGTTTTTAGTGGAATCTTTAGACGCTCGCATACCTGTTGAGCATCAGACAAATCCTCGGTTGCAGAGCACTGTCCATTGTTATCGTCCTCCTCCCAATTTTTCATGAACAAACCAGTGACTTCGTGTCCCTGTTCCAATAATTTAAGTGCGGTTACCGAAGAATCCACACCACCAGACATGCCGACAATGATTCGCTTTTTCATCTTATTTGGCGGCTACCGAGATAAATTTAGTAATGATTTCAGCATCGAGAGAGGATATTGTGTTCCACTAACGTAATCGTCTATACAACGTATGACCAATGGGCTGCGTACGCGATAATTTGACGTCAATAATTGCTCTCGAGATAACCATAATGCTCTAATGATACCATCGTCGAGTTTACTGGAGGGGTTGTGATCGTCACATTCTCCAGTGAAACTTATACGCAGGAAGCTTGTCGAATTTTGCGGATGTTGCCAAAGGTAAATTCCGATTAGAGCCGTGGGGGTGAATTTCCAGGCGGTTTCTTCAAAGGTTTCTCGTATAATAGCTTGGGACAGGGTTTCGCCGCTTTCAAGGTGTCCTGCTGGTTGGTTGATTACAATCTGGCCGTCGGCTTCTTCTTCTACTAAGAGGAATTTGTTGTCACGTTCGACAACGGCAGCGACAGTTACGTGCGGTTTCCAGACCATATATGGTATAAAGGCGGTTGATCAATTAAGTACGGATTTTACTAAATTTCGCGTAGAATTGGGCGATCAATTTTGTTTTTGTCGAACGTTGAGTTTGACCGGTTTTGCAGCTATCGTATGAAGATGATTCGAATAATCATTTTGCCGCTTGTAGGATAACTAGATGACCGATTTTAACGATGAACGTGAAAAGGATGGCGATTTAGCCGTCCAAGAGGAAAAGCCGAAACTTAAACGGCCGCCGCTATACAAGGTAGTATTATTGAACGACGATTTTACCCCGATGGAGTTTGTGGTCGAGATTTTGAAGAATTTTTTTGGTATGAATGATGAAAAGGCCACGCAGGTCATGCTTCACGTTCATACCCGAGGCGTTGGAGTTTGTGGGGTTTTTTCCCGCGATGTAGCTGAAACCAAAGTGCAGCTGGTTAATGATTATTCGCGCCAAAACCAGCATCCATTATTATGTACGATGGAAGAAGCGTAGCGTTAGCATAGGTTTTTGTAATGTTAAGCAAAGAATTAGAACAAACATTAAATTTTGCATTCAAAAATGCGCACGATAAGAACCACGAGTTCATTACCGTTGAGCATTTGCTTTTGGCCATGTTGGATAATGCAGCAGCAGTAGATGTATTGAAAGCCTGTGGGGGAGAGATCGAGACAACTCGGAAAGAACTTGTAGAGTTTTTGCAGCAAACAACCCCATTAATTCCGGAGAGCCTAGAGCGAGAAACGCAACCGACTTTAGGTTTTCAGCGGGTGTTGCAACGTGCGGTTTTCCATGTTCAGTCCTCGGGCAAAAAAGAAGTGACCGGTGCAAATATACTGGTTGCTATCTTCAGCGAACAGGATTCCCATGCGGTTTATCTGTTGAATAAACAGAATTTAACTCGATTGGATGTGGTTAATTATATTTCACATGGGATTTCCAAGGTCTCGCAGGAATCTGACGATGATCTTAAACGGCTTACCGACGAAGAAACTGACACCCGGAGTTCCGATAACCCGTTGCAGAAATATGCGACCAATCTAAATGAAGAAGCGCGTTTGGGCCGAATTGATCCATTGATTGGGCGGCATGACGAAGTTGAACGTACCATCCAGGTATTGTGTCGCCGGCGTAAAAATAATCCCTTGTTGGTGGGCGAAGCTGGTGTAGGAAAAACTGCGATCGCGGAAGGTCTTGCCAAGAAAATTGCTGAAGAAGAAGTTCCTGAAGTTTTAAAACACGCAGTTATTTATTCGCTGGATCTAGGCGCATTGGTTGCAGGGACTAAATATCGGGGGGATTTTGAAAAACGCTTGAAATCTTTGCTTGCACAGTTGAAAAAGCAACCCGAATCTGTGTTATTCATAGATGAAATTCATACCATCATCGGTGCGGGTTCGGCATCGGGTGGGGTGATGGATGCATCTAATCTAATTAAACCGGTACTGGCATCAGGTGCCCTGCGTTGTATAGGCTCAACCACGTATCAAGAATACCGTGGAATTTTTGAAAAAGATCACGCACTGGCTAGAAGATTCCAGAAAATCGATGTGCCGGAGCCGTCGGTTGAAGAAACTTTCGAGATTCTTAAAGGGTTGAAATCACGTTTTGAAGAACATCACGAGATTAAATACGCAGTGAGCGGGTTACGTTGTGCGGCAGAGCTGTCCAGTCGCTATATTAATGATCGGCAGCTTCCAGATAAAGCGATCGATGTGATTGACGAGGCCGGTGCGGGACAGCGGCTGCTCCCTGAAGCGGAAAGAAAGAAAGTTATCAGTTCTAGCGAGATTGAAAGTATTGTAGCTAAAATTGCCCGTATTCCACCCAAGACGGTTTCTTCCGATGACAAAGATAAATTGAAGGATTTAGAAAAGAATCTAAAAATGCTGGTCTTTGGCCAGGATGAAGCCATCGCGTCGTTGGCCAATGCAATTAAATTGTCCAGAGCGGGCTTAGGCGAAGAGCAAAAGACTGTAGGTGCATTCTTATTTGCCGGTCCGACCGGTGTTGGTAAAACGGAGGTTACGCGCCAGTTGGCAAATGTTCTTGGCATAGAATTAATAAGGTTCGACATGTCAGAGTACATGGAGCGGCATACAGTATCCAGACTAATAGGAGCCCCGCCGGGATATGTTGGCTTTGACCAGGGTGGATTACTAACGGAAGAAATAAATAAGCATCCACATGCGGTATTGTTGCTGGATGAGATTGAGAAAGCGCACCCAGATGTGTTCAATCTACTTCTGCAGGTTATGGATCATGGTACGTTGACAGACAACAACGGTCGCAAGGCGGACTTTCGAAATATTGTCATGGTAATGACGACCAATGCTGGTGCAGCTGAAGGTTCCCGAGCTTCAATAGGTTTTACCCAGCAGGATCATTCCAGCGATAGTATGCAGGTGATCAATAAAATGTTCACGCCGGAATTTCGCAATCGGCTTGATGCTATGATCCAGTTTAAACCGTTGGAACTGGATATTATTTGCAATGTTGTAGATAAATTTATCTTCGAATTGGAAGCCCAGCTCGCGGATAAAAACGTCACATTGAATTTAGAGCCTGAAGCGCGTCAATGGTTAGCTGAGCACGGATGTGACCCGAAAATGGGCGCCAGGCCGATGAGTCGAGTGATTCAGGAGAATATCAAAAAACCGCTTGCGGAAGAATTGCTATTTGGTAAGTTGTCACGTGGTGGTTATGTGCGTGTTTATGTAGAAGACGAAAAGCTCGCGTTTTCTGTGGAAAGTAAAGAGCTTGTAGTACCCGATTGATGGCGCTAAAAAGCCGGTCGAGAGTTACAAAGGTTAAAAATTTTAAGCCCTTAGCTTATTAACGCATACGGAACGTGATGCGGCCTTTGCTTAGATCATACGGGGTCATCTCTACTTTAACGCGGTCTCCGGTGAGGATGCGAATATAGTGTTTGCGCATCTTACCTGAAATATGCGCCGTCACGACGTGTCCGTTGTCCAATTCAACTCGAAACATAGTATTTGGTAAGGTCTCTATTACCTTACCCTCCATTTCAATTTGGTCTTCTTTTGCCATTCTTGTTCTCTGTGATTCCAAACCAAGCTACTTATAATCGATCAATAATACCATATTTTTTCTACCCATCCATCAAGTTCCATTCTCCATTGATATATGCCTGTACCGGCTTATATTGATTTTTGTAGGCCATTTTCTTGCAGGATTTTATCCAGTACCCTAGGTAAAGCCAGGATAATTTCAGGCTTTTAGTGTGTTCGATTTGCCAAAGTATTGCGTATTTACCAAGACTCCTACTTGCTAATTCCGGGTCAAAAAATGTATATACGGCAGATAATCCATCGTTTAGGTAATCCACCACAGCCACAGCTACGATTCGATTCTCTAATTTGAATTCGAAAAACCGGGACTTTCCCCACGGGCTTTTCAAAAAATTAAGATAGTCTTCGGCTGACGATTCGGTCATGCTGCCCCCGGGGTGGCGGCTTTTCAGATAGTGTGAATACAATTGGAAATGTGTTGGATCAAAAGCGGCCGCTCGACTTACAACGGTTAAATCAGAATTTCGTTTGATTGTTTTACGTTGGTTTTTGGAGGGTGAAAAATCTTGGACCGGAATGCGTAACGGAATACACGCCTGGCATTGATTGCAATGCGGCCGGTAGACGTAGCTTCCACTACGGCGGAAACCATGGCCAGCGAGTTTCGAATAAATTTGATCGTTTATCGGGGCGTTGGGCCCAAGAAAAATTGATCGGGCTGATTTATTGGATAAATATTCGCAATCTTGTTCGGGTCCCAATACGAATGTAAATGGCTTGGTCGATTGCATTGTGCTGAGCTTAGCGTAGGATCGTTTTGAAAATTACGGGTTTCAGGTAATTCCAATTTCCCGCCAGTCCCATGCAATCGTGTTTTTCCACGCCAATAGTGATACGGGCTGTTTGCAATAGATAGCCAATTGATTAATAAATTCTTTGCGTTTGATTTCTATTGCACCCAAACTGACCAAATGTTTGGTTTTTACTTGGCAGTCGATCAGCGAATAGTTCCAAATTTGTAGATATTTGCTTAGCGTTGCAAAAGCCGCTTTAGAAGCATTGCTACGCGTAAAAAACATCGATTCCCCGAAAAAAACCCGACCTAACGCAACACCGTACAAGCCACCGCATAATTTTCCGTCGTACCATGCTTCTACCGAATGCGCGATCCCTTTGTCGTGGAGCGTAGCGTAGGCATTGATCATGGAATCCGTTATCCAGGTTCCAGTTCCATTTTCTCGAGGTGAAGAGCAAGCATGTAATGTTTCCAAAAACGCGTTGTCGAATGTGATTAGGAATTCTTGCCTACGTAATATTTTTTTTAAACTGCGTGAAATTCTTAAATCCTGCGGTTTTAGGACAAGTCGCGGATTCGGTGACCACCATAGTATTGGGTCACCTTCGTTAAACCATGGGAAAATACCATGTTGATAGGCATTTACCAGTCGTTCAGTAGAAAGGCAACCACCTATAGCCAGCAGACCATTCGGATCGTCCAGAGATTTTTCAACATCGGGGAAACTTTGATTTGAATTCCCGGAGTCCAGCATATTCAACATGAATTTTGCACAATGTGATATCTACGTAGTTTGCTGCCAATTCGATAAACCTTATTTACCGACATGTTGTTTCAGAGATATGGGCTTATTTGTATGGTGAATGTTGACCTAGCTCCGCCATATATAGTTCCATGTGGGCTGTTTCGCGATCGATGAATTTTGCGATGGCGGTTTTAAACGCAGGTTCCTTTATCCAATGCCACGACCAGGTTTTGGTCGGCAAGAACCCGCGGCTAATCTTGTGCTCGCCTTGGGCACCGGGTTCGAAACGATGTATGCCGCGCTCGATACAATATTCTATCCCTTGGTAGTAACACGCTTCGAAATGCAAGCATGGGTGATTTTCAGAACTTCCCCAATACCTGCCGTATAAGGTGTCGTGACCGATAAGGAAAAACGATGACGCTATTATCGCATCGCCCCGGTATACCAGAACCAGTAAAATTTGCTCTCCCATAGTGCGCCCGATTTCGGTAAAAAATTCCAGAGTTAGCGCCGGAAAATTACCGTGCTGGTCAAAAGTCGAACAGTAATGCTGGTAAAAAGCACGCCATTGGTCCGAGCTTACATCACCACCTTGTATCCTTTCAATCCGCGCCCCGGCGTCGATGATCTGGCGTCGTTCCCGTTTGATTTGTTTTCGTTTTTTGGACTTAAGACAACTTAGAAAATCGTCAAAGTTTTCGTATGATCTATTTTGCCAGTGAAATTGACACCCTACGCGGATTAATATTTCGTCTTGTGATTTTGATGTGGCTTTCTCGGGAAACAAGCAATGAAGACTGGAAAAATTTTGTTCATGTGCAATTGCTATTGTACTGTCAATTATTGTTGATTCTAGATCTGTCGATCGATAGGTTTTGTCGATCAAGATTCGAGGGCCTGTTGCTGGTGTAAACGGTGCCGCTATTACCAATTTAGGATAGTACGCTAATCCATGGTGGTGGTAAGCATCGGCCCATGCCCAGTCGAATACAAATTCGCCGAAGGAGTTATGTTTGATGTACATCGGCAACGCGGCAATCAGAGTTCGCCGGTCGTTCTCAAATATTAGATGATGCGGCAGCCAACCCGTATTGTTTCCCACACAATCCTGCCGTTCCATAGCAGCAAGAAATTCATGGCGTAGAAATGGATACTTCGATTCGGTCAGTCTGTTCCAATCGCTGGCAACAATGTCGTCGAGCGTGTCTATGGTTTGCGCTGTTATGGAATCGCTCATTTTGCTAAAGACCGACAACGCTGAAATCAATTTTGGCCTATCGGGTGGGCAGGAAAATTAATATATTACAAGATGTTTTGGTTGGCGTTGGTCACTGATGTAAATTTCCATCGCAGAAAATTGTTTGTTACTCAAATATCCAGTTCATCCAGGAACTTTTCTGCATCGAGCGCGGCCATGCAACCGGAACCTGCGGACGTGATCGCTTGGCGATATATAGAATCGGAAACGTCACCGGCGGCGAAAATACCGGGAATGTTAGTCGCTGTAGAGTTTCCATCGATCCCACTTTTGATCTGTATATAACCATGCTGCATTGCTACTTGATCTTGAAAAATACTGGTGTTGGGACTGTGACCTATGGCGATAAATACGCCGTGAACATCAATAATGTTGGTTGAACTATCGACTAGGTTTTTTACTTTTGCGCCGGTGACACCCATTTCATCACCTACAACCTCTTCCAATACGTGGTTCCATTCGATCGAAACATTACCGGTTCGCGCTTTTTCGGTTAATCGTTCGGAAAGTATTTTTTCCGAACGAAACTTATCACGACGATGAATTACTGTTACGTGCGATGCGATATTGGACAGATACAGTGCCTCTTCTACTGCTGTACTGCCGCCACCGACTACGACGACATCTTTGCCCTTGTAGAAAAAACCATCGCAAGTTGCACACGCTGAAACGCCACGGCCCTTATAGGCCTCCTCGGATTCCAGTCCTAGATATTTGGCAGATGCGCCGGTTGCGATAATAAGGGCGTCGCAGGTGTAAATTCCAGAATCCCCGGTTAAACGAAATGGACGTTCGGAAAAATCACAGCTGTGGATATGGTCAGTAACGATTTCGGTGTCAAAGCGTTCTGCGTGACGCCGCATTCTTTCCATAAGTTCCGGTCCTTGCAGTCCGGTGACGTCGCCTGGCCAATTATCGACGTCGGTTGTCGTCATCAACTGACCACCTTGTTCGATGCCAGTAATCACTACCGGATTCAAATTCGCTCTTGCGCTATAAACTGCTGCAGTATATCCAGCTGGGCCTGAACCTAGAACAATAAGGCGGCAGTGTCGGGGTTCACTCATTACGGGTTTCCTTTGTGTATTAATGGAATATTTGCGGTGCTGTAGGTGTAGTATGGCGATGTGCTTTGAGTTCGTAAAGGGGTCGCTTAATTGAAATTAATTATTCTTTAAATATAATAAGATATCAGAACTTATTTACAAATTGGTTAAGACATTGGCGGAGCAAAGAAATAAATCGTTTACGGCGGAGACGGGAAACGAAGTGTTACGAGGGCTACGAGAGGTAGGTTTGCTCGCTACAGCAACCGTTGCGCTCTTTTTTTTAATCTCTTTGATTACGTTCAATCTGGACGATCCTGGGTGGAGCCACAGAGGTACCGGTCAGCCAATCGTTAATGCGGGTGGCACCGTAGGTGCTTGGGTATCTGATTTTTTTCTTGCTATATTCGGATTAATCGCATTCCTTTTCCCGCTAATGATTGCCTACCAAGGTTATATTGTATATGCGGAACGCCGCAAACGGGAAAATAATTGGGTAGTGGCGCTGCGTTGGCTTGGATTTGGAATGACCGTGATTTCGGGTGCATCCTTGGCCTATATTCATGTTCTGCGGGTGCGGATATCTTTGCCCGAAACCAGCGGCGGTATCTTGGGTGAAGAGATGTCAACGTTGTTGGTTAATGCTTTTGGTATAACCGGAACGACCCTGCTGCTGTTGGCAATGCTTTTCGCTGGCATAACCCTAACGACTGGGTTTTCGTGGATAGGGCTTATCGATCGGATCGGCAAATATACGCTAATTTTTTCGAATTATATTTATAAGTTGTTATGGCGTTGTAATAGATCGTTTCACTCAGCAAGACTACGCGAACCGCAAAGCGCACTAAATCCTCGAATAGCGCCAAAAGTCCCCAAACCCAAACTTAAAGTCAGAAAAGCTCCCAAAATAGAGCCGTTGTCACCTGCTATAGAGTTGAGTGACCGGGTTGAAAAGGAGCGTCAGCTTCCGTTATTTGAGTTGCCCGAACAAAGTTTGCCACCGTTGTCACTACTTGACCAACGTCCCGTTCAAGTACAAGGCTTTTCCAAAAGTTATCTTGATGATATGTCGCGACGGGTAGAATCCATATTAAAGGATTTTGGCATTGATGCTGAAGTAGTAGAAGTTCACCCTGGTCCGGTGATTACCCGCTTTGAAATTCAACCAGCCGCCGGCATCAAAGTTAGTCGGATCAGTAGTTTGGATAAAGATCTGGCCCGCGCATTGTCGGTACGAAGCGTACGTATAGTAGAGATTATTCCGGGAAAATCTGTGATTGGCTTGGAAATACCCAATGAAGAACGTGAAACCGTTTCCCTGCGGGAAATTCTTTCTTCTAGAGTTTACGAGGCCGCGGCATCGCCAATAACACTGGTTTTAGGGAAAGATATCAGCGGTAAAGCGGTGGTTGCCGATCTTGCCAAAATGCCACACTTGTTGGTCGCCGGTACAACCGGATCTGGCAAATCGGTCGCGGTAAACACGATGATTTTGAGCATGCTTTATAAATCCACGCCTTCCGAGGTCAGGATGATTATGATCGATCCAAAAATGCTCGAGCTTTCCGTATATGAAGGCATACCGCATCTGCTTACGCCGGTGGTAACGGATATGAAAGAGGCGGCGAATGCGTTGCGTTGGTCGGTTGCGGAAATGGAAAGACGCTATAAGCTGATGTCTATGCTTGGTGTTCGAAATTTGGGCGGGTTCAACCGCAAGATTTTGGAAGCGGAGAAAAACGGACAGCCGATTAAGGATCCGCTGTTCAATCCGGAAACACCATTGCAGGACGGTGATGAATTTCCGGTTCTGACAACGTTGCCAAATATCGTGATCGTCATCGACGAATTAGCCGATATGATGATGATCGTTGGTAAGAAAGTCGAGCAGCTGATTGCCCGATTGGCGCAAAAAGCCAGAGCCGCTGGGTTACATTTGATTCTTGCCACGCAGCGGCCTTCTGTCGATGTTTTAACCGGATTGATCAAAGCGAATATCCCAACGCGCATTGCGTTTCAGGTGTCTTCTAAAATAGATTCCAGAACAGTGATTGACCAAGCCGGTGCCGAGACTCTGCTTGGTAATGGTGATATGCTGTACCTGCCTTCCGGGACGAGTATTCCCGACCGCGCACACGGAGCATTCGTCGATGATCACGAAGTCCATAAGGTAGTGGATTTTCTCAAAAGTATGGGCTGCGCCAATTACATCGACGAAATTACCCGCGAGATTGACGAGACAGCTGCAACAGGTGGATTTGCCGAATCGAACGATGAATCCGATCCGCTTTATGACCAAGCGGTGCGATTTGTCACAGAATCTCGCCGTGCGTCAATTTCCAGTGTCCAGCGTAGGTTAAAAGTCGGTTACAATCGTGCTGCCAGGATGATAGAGGATATGGAAAGCGCGGGCGTGGTCAGTTCTCCGGAGACGAATGGTTCACGGGAGGTTTTGGTGCCTCCACCACCCGAGGTGTAAAACAACGATATCCAGCGCATTGCTGGCAAGCGTGAACCGGTTGTGCGGACGATAGTCAAAACAGATTTACGATGAACTTCTCGATGATTAGGAAATATTTGCAAATATTTGGATTCTGGGCGGTATGCTGGATTTCAGTTGTGCAAACTTGCCAAGCTGCACCCGCTATAGATCAGCTGAACGGATTTTTGCAACGGACCCGAAGTTTATCGGCTGAATTCGTGCAATTATCAATAGATGAATCCGGCAAAGCGCGTCAGCGTAGCAGCGGACGATTTTATTTGGCCAAACCCGGTAAGTTCCGCTGGGATTATTTACAGCCCTATCGGCAGGAAATTGTCGCCAATGGTCAGAAAGTCTGGTTTTTCGATGCCGACCTAGAGCAAGTCACGGTAAAACGACTGAATGCGGCAATCGGGTCTACGCCGGCTTTGTTATTGACCGGCGAGGTTGGTTTGGAAGAAAATTTTGTGATTGAAGAAGAACGCTTTGCGGATGGAATGCAATGGGTGAAACTAACCCCCCGTTCGGAAGACAATAGTTTTAAATACATAATGATCGGGATTGATGGTGAGACGCTCCGCGGTATGGAGCTGAGCGATAATTTTGGTCAGCTGACTCGAATAGCATTCTCCAACATCAAAAGCAACATCCAACTGGAACCCTCTATGTTCGAGTTTGTCGCGCCCACCGGCGTTGATGTCTTTGAAGACTAGCGCTGCCAATAAACCTTTGGCCGACCGTATGCGGCCTCGATCATTAGAGGAATATATCGGCCAGTCTCAGGTATTACAGCCCGGCAAGCCGCTTTATCAGTCGATAGCATCGGGTCATATCCATTCGATGATTTTCTGGGGTCCACCGGGTACCGGAAAAACGACTCTGGCGCGAATTATTGCGGTGCATGCTGATGCAGATTTTATTCCTCTGTCGGCGGTTCTCTCTGGGGTTAAGGATATTCGAGAATCGGTCGCGCGTGCGCAGCATCAATTGCAACAAAATAATAGGCGGACAATTTTGTTCGTCGACGAAGTACATCGGTTCAACAAATCCCAGCAGGATGCCTTTTTGCCCCATGTTGAAGATGGCACGATTTACTTTGTAGGCGCGACCACGGAAAACCCGTCTTTTGCATTAAATAATGCATTGTTATCACGGGCTCGGGTATACGTATTAAAACCTTTGACCAACGAGGATTTAACTAAGATCCTGGAGCTTAGCTTGAGCGACAATGATCGGGGATTTGGTGAAAGTCTGATCGAATTTCCAGACGAAATTAAACAATTGTTCGTCCAAGCGGCGGACGGTGATGGTCGAAAAATATTGAATTATTTAGAACAGGTGATTGACCTTGCTGGTGACTCCAACGGGACTATTCGTATCAATAAGGAAATGGCCAAGTCGGTTCTGGCAGGTAGTGTACGCCGTTTCGACAATAAGGGAGAGGATTTTTATAATCAAATCTCAGCTTTACATAAATCTGTGCGAGGGAGTTCCCCCGATGCGGCGTTATATTGGTTGTGCCGAATGTTGGACGCCGGTTGTGATCCGATATATCTTGCTCGTCGCATAGTGCGTATTGCATCCGAGGACGTAGGCAATGCAGATCCAAGGGCTTTGCAATTGGCATTGAACGCTTGGGAGGCCCAAGAGCGACTGGGTAGTCCCGAGGGCGAACTAAGCCTAGCTCAGGCAGTGGTTTATCTGGCCTGCGCGCCAAAAAGCAATGCTGTGTATAAGGCGTTCAAGGCGGCGATGTCGGATGCGCGGGCTTCGGGTAGTTTGGAAGTGCCGTTGAATCTGCGTAATGCACCGACAAAAATGATGGAGCAACTGGATTACGGTAAGGAATACCGGTATGCTCATGACGAACCCGAGGCTTACGCTGCCGGCGAAGATTATTTTCCAGAGGTCTTGTCAGGAACACAATATTATCGGCCGGTATCTCGTGGTTTGGAAATTAAAATAGCGGATAAGCTTAACAGACTGCGAACGCTTGATGGTGGTGCAGCAAAATAATAATTTATCGGGTTCGTTTGCGGGCAACAATGTGATGTATCGCCTTGCATCCCTCGTGGATCAATCCCTAGCCTCAACTATCACAGCAAAATAGTTGAATATTCGAAAAGCAAAAAGCTATGGACCTAAAATACTTAGATTTTGAACAGCCGATCGCCGAATTGGAGGCGAAAATAGAAGAGCTTCGCCACGTCGGTTTTGATAATGAAATTAATATTTCCGATGAGATCACCCGATTAGAAGAAAAAAGCCGGAAATTAACGGAATCCATTTTTTCGTCGTTATCCGCCTGGCAGATTTCACAGCTGTCCAGACATCAACGGCGGCCTTATACGCTGGATTACGTCAATTTAATTTTTGACGGGTTTGAAGAACTCCACGGTGACCGGGGTTTTAGGGACGATCCTGCTATCGTTGGTGGCTTGGCACGATTGGACGGCAAACCTGTGATGGTTATTGGCCATCAAAAGGGCAGGGATACTAAGGAAAAGTTGTATCGAAATTTTGGAATGCCTAGGCCGGAGGGATACCGCAAGGCATTACGTTTGATGAAGTTGGCAGAAAAGTTTCGTATGCCGGTATTGACGTTTATCGATACCCCAGGGGCCTATCCGGGAATCGGGGCGGAGGAGCGTGGCCAAAGCGAGGCAATCGCACGGAATTTGCTGGAAATGTCCAAACTCAAGACTCCGGTTATTTGTACCGTGATCGGTGAGGGCGGATCCGGTGGAGCGTTAGCTATCGGAGTTGGGGATCGGCTCATGATGTTGGAGTACAGTACCTATTCGGTGATCTCGCCCGAAGGTTGTGCGTCCATCTTATGGAAAAGTGCGGAAAAGGCTGAGTTAGCGGCTGAGGCGATGGGAATTACGTCAGAACGCTTAAAAGAAATTGGTTTAATAGATAAAATAATCGAAGAACCCTTGGGGGGTGCCCACCGCGACATGGACCACGGCGGTAAAAACCTAAAGAAATGTTTGCAAGAACAAGTCCATCAACTTGAGAAAATGCCGTTGGACCAGCTTTTGGGCCAGCGCTATGAGCGTCTAATGAGCTACGGAGAATTTCTGGAGGAAAAGGCCTAAATTTGCTCGGGCGAATGGTTTACGTATGATCTGATCTTCGACCGCATCTTGACGTGGGTATCTTGAAATCAGTGAGTCAATGGCACCGGGGAAATTAACCGCACATATTTTTAGAACGGCTTTAAGCCGGTTTGATTCCGGGAAATCGTTCTTGATCGCGTACAGCGGTGGGTTGGATTCGCACGTATTATTGCATTTGTGTGCCGCTTGCAGGACGATCTATCCCGAATTCGAATTTTCCGCGGCGCACGTCAATCATGGTTTGCATGCGGATGCGGATCACTGGGGGAAGCATTGCTCAGAGATCTGCCAATCTTTGGGTGTTTCACTATCAAGTTTAATTGTGGACGCCTACCCACAAAAGGGACGAAGCCCGGAGGAAGTGGCTCGAACTGCCCGTTATAGTGCGCTGTCTCCGCTGGTTACAGATAATACTGTGCTGCTCACTGCACAACACCTGGATGATCAGGCTGAAACCATATTACTGCAGATGCTTCGAGGTAGTGGTCTATCGGGATTATCCGGCATGGCTGAAAGCGCATCGTTCGGACAGGGTGTTTTATTTCGACCATTATTGGCCTATCCTCGTGTCGAATTATTGGATTACGCCACCTCCAATCATCTGCATTGGATAGAAGACCCAAGCAACGTCGACGAATCTTACGCCAGGAATTATCTTCGCCAGCGAGTGATGCCACTGTTGCGCCAGCGTTGGCCCTCAGCATCGAAAACTATAGCTCGTTCGGGGCGGCATTGTGCCGAGGCAAGATCAATTCAAGACCTGTTTATTGATCAACGGTTGGATTCAAAAAATCTTCCAATATCAAATTGTCTACGAATTTCTGCGTTGCAAAGGTTGGCCAAGCCTGTTCAGATCGCGATGTTACGCCGCTGGATCGGACGCAATGGGCGTCGGAACCCTTCTCACAAAATCATGAATCGCATCATAGATGAAATGTTGCCCGCTGCCGCCGACAGAAATCCCTATGTAACCTGGGGAGCGACTGATCTAAGGCGCTATCAAGGAGCCTTTTATTTAATGCCCAAGTTAAAGGTTTTTGATTCGACACAAGTTTTGCATTGGGATGGTATCGAACGGTTAGGGCTTCCGTGCGGCAATGGATGGTTGAGCGCCGACAACGGTGCTGAAAATGGGATTTCCGGATCCGCCTGGCGCGATGGTCAAATTCAAATCCAGTTTTATAGGGGAGGAGAGCTTTGTTCGCTGCCCGGTCGATCGGGTCGACAACGGCTCAAAAAGCTGTTCCAACAACATACTGTCCCACCCTGGGTTCGTAGTCGTATACCCTTGATTTATATTGATGGAAAACTCGCTGCTGTCGGTGATCTGTGGGTTTGTCGCCCATTTGAAGAATCCGGAGCAGGCGCGGTTAGGTTAAGTTGGCAGGGTCATGAGCTGGCTTGGAAAATTATCGGATCAACGGCAAATCGTGTGACCAATCGATTCTCAAACGAATAGTCCAAATCTAAAACTAGTGAATTTTTCACAATGTACTTGTAGAAAACGCCACATACTAAAGTCTTAAGCTTGTGTAAATTGGATTTCGACAGCGAAACTGGAGTACGCCGATTTATCGAGTTGTTTGGTGTGAGCGCTGTTTATAGGTGAAGTGAATTGTGGATCCGGGTTAGACCCGGAATGATATGGAATAAGTGACAAATTGGAGGTCACAAAAATGGAATTAAAACATAATTGGACAAAACTGACGCGTTTTTCGATGGCGGTTGCGATAGGGATTGTATTGCCAATAGCGGCAATGGCTGATCACAGCGAAACTCGTCGGTATTCTATACGGGGTGATGCGGTAACCGGGATCAACGATCTGTGCGGATTGCCAGTTTTTCACCTGCCGGTACCCGCAGGTCTTCCCCCCACAATAAGAGCCACGAATTTGGGCGAATACAACCCGGAGGGTTTATTACCCATACCATTGTCACCAGACAATTGTCACGACGATATTGTTGTTTCGACAACAACGGATACTGCATTCTTAGCTGCAGCGGGTATCCCTGATGTGGATCCACGTATCAAAAATATTCCGCTGCGCGAAGTTCCGGTGGTCACAGGATTAGACGGAAGCCGCAGCGCGGTACCTTCACTCACGGATGTTCCTGGAAATGCCCTGCCCCCAACCAAAAGTAATCCAAATGACCAAATAACGTTGGGTGAATGGTTGGGTGCACGTGGTCGAATGCATTTGCGTTGCAGAGCTAACGGTACGGCCCGGGTTCGGATCGAATTTAGAAATCTCATCCCTAATGGAATCTATACGATGTGGGGTGTTTGGAATACAACCCCACCGGGTGCAGCGAACGCACAAATCGTTCCGGTACCCTTGGGCGGGATACCCAATGCCGTGGTTCCAAACCAACGGGGGCGTGCTTCATTCGTACGCGACCTTGCATCGTGCCCTAAAGATATTGCTGAGGACGGATCCCAGATGATGTTTGCGACCTTGGCGTATCATTCTGATGCCAATATGTCAGGTGCGGTTCCAGAGGTCGGTGCTGCGCCGAGTAAATTTATAGCGGCTGACGGCACAGAATTCAGCAGTACGTTTGCTCCAGGTGCGGTAACCCATGACCATGTTGTTTTTCTGATGTCTGGCGAACGATTGTAATCCTAAGTCACTAGGATTGCTGGTTGGGCAACAACAAGGAATGTTTCTCTCAAAGTAGAAACCCTGGAATACCAACCGCTGAAATGTCGGCGTAGAAACCCCATTTCAGCGGTGCGGTATCAATTAAACATTGACCCATCCGTTGGCTTTTAACATTAAATTACAGTTATTTGGGTCAACGGATATGGCTACACGACAATTTAATTAGGCAAGGGAATTACTCATGATTGTTAGATCTTTAGATACGTTGGTGAATACATCCCGCGACGTCGATTGGGGAAACGGTAATAGTCGCCGATTTTTAATCGAAAAGGACGGCATGGAATTTTCACTGACCGATACCATTTGTAAAGCGGGCTCCAAATCTTTGCTGGAGTATAAAAACCACATGGAAGCTTGCTATTGCATCGCTGGAGAAGGAGAAATACAGAATACTGAAACGGGCGATGTGCATCCTATATCACCAGGCACGATGTATGCGCTGGATAAGCACGATAAGCATTATTTGGTCGCAAATGACGAGTTGCGGTTGGTTTGCGTCTTTAAACCCGCGCTCAATGGAAATGAGTCTCATAAGCTTAATGATGACGGTAGTTCGTCGTATTGAACGTTGATTCAACTTAACAAGTTAGTCTAATTCACTCAAATGGAATTTGGATGATGAACGCAAAAGGGTCAGCAGAAAATTATATTGAAGTGATTGCGGAATTGGGTAGCGCTCTCAGCGAAGACCATATTGGTTGGGATCAACGTTGCGAATTCCCCTGGCATAAATGGCAGATGATTCGGGAATCAGGAATCCTTGGTTTGCCCTTCCCATCCGAATACGGAGGTAGCGATCAGGACCTAATTGCAACGATGAAAGTACTGGAAGCACTAGGTTACCACTGTGCCGATAGCGGACTGAACATGGCGGTCAGTACACAAATAGTAAGTACAGGTATTCCGCTGATGCGGTTCGGCACCGAACAACAGAAGCAAAATTATTTGTCTCGCGTTTGTTCTGGCGGGAGCGTTTGCGCGCACGCAATTACCGAACCGGGCGGGGGGTCCGACGCCTTTAGCATGCGGACTTCGGCCACCGAGTGCGGAAAAAAATATATCTTGAATGGCCGTAAGACTTTTATCAGCAATGGCCCTATAGCGGATCTATTCATGGTTTATGCGATGACCGATAAAAATCAAGGTGCACTAGGTGGCGGTACGGTTTTTCTGGTTGAACGCGGAACACCTGGATTTTCGACCGGCGAACCGATTGCCAAAATGGGGCTGCGAACTCTGCAACTTTCTGACTTGATCTTCGAAGATTGCCAGGTATCGACTGAAAACATAATTGCCAAGCCAGGGTTGGGGTTTCCAATTCTCGAATATGTTATGAAGTGGGAGATATTATGCGGTTTCGCGATATCGGTCGGCGAGATGCAGCGGCGCCTGGAAAAAAGTATTGAATATGCCAAAAATCGTAAGCAGTTTGGACAAGCTATAGGCTCATTCCAGGCTGTTGCGAACAAGATCGTCGATATGCAAGTCGGGGTTAAAACCTCGCGCGAAATGCTTTATCGCACCGCAACGAAAATTCAACGCAAGGAAAACGCGACCATCGATTTAGCTATAGCAAAACTGGTAGCCAGTGAGGCTAACGTCGCATCAGCGCTGCATGCGGTTCAGATATTCGGTGGCAAAGGGTACATGGTCGAGCACGGTGTAGAGAAAGAATTACGCAATTCCATTGCCGGTACGATTTATTCGGGAACTTCAGAGATTCAGCGTAACAAAATTGCCAGTATGTTAGGGATATAAAAATGAACAAATCAATTTTGGAAGTTTTACAAACAAACTGCAAGGTAGATCCTGGCCGTTGCGCGGTTGTCGCTGACGAAGTTAGCTACAGCTACGCGGACTTTGATACTATTTCAAATAAGATCGCGTTAGGTTTGGAATCTAAAGGCGTTCGTCCCGGTGAACGGATTGGAATCTATATGGATAAAAGCATAGATGCTATAGCCAGTATCTATGGCATCCTAAAACTGGGCTGCTGCTATGTGCCGATATCAACCGCCAACCCGGCGCCCAGAACCCAATATATGTTGAAAAACTGCGCCATGCGTTTTGTATTGGTTGATGCGGTTCCTTCGGCATTTTTTGAATCTACGGTCAGTATGCTGGGTGTCGAATTGATTCAGGTCTATCATATGGTTTCGGCGGTTGACCGAGATTCCGCGAAATTTACTGCGCGTAATGTTACTGCCGGCGACGCTGCGGCAATATTGCACACGTCGGGTTCTACCGGTGACCCCAAGGGTGCGGTTATTACCCACGGAAATTTGACCGTGTTCGTATCTTGGGCATTGTCGGCATTTGACTTGAAAGCCGATGACCGCTTACTTAGTCATGCGCCTTTGCAATTCGATTTATCATTTTTTGATCTGTTTGCAGCACTCGCGGCTTCTGCCGCGGTGGTACTGGCAACGCCAGCCGATACCGCCAGTGCTGCACGCATGCGGCAATTGGTCAACCAATCGAAGATTACGATTTGGCAGTCGGTGCCTTCCGCGTTGACATTGCAAACATTTGATCGCCGTAGTCCAAGCGAATCGATGCAGACAGTAAGGCGCGTAATTTTCGCCGGTGAGCGTATGCCCAGGCAGACCTTGCTCAAATTGCCGGAGTTGTTTCCGCGCGCCAGAATTTACAACGTTTACGGATGTACCGAAACGAACGATACATTTATGTATTCGGTGCCCGCTAATGTTGTGGATGCCCCCGATCCATTGCCAATTGGAGAAGTATTACCGCATATTGACTATAGAATCGTAGATGACGAGGGTCATGACGTTGAATTCGGGCAGAAAGGGCATCTGCTGATTTCTGGAAAAACCTTGATGGCCGGGTATCTGGGCGATACGGACAAAAACACGATTGTCGACCGATATTACCGAACCAACGATTTGGTCTCCCAGCAGCCAGACGGTCAGATGTATTTTCATGGTCGTATCGACTCGGTGGTAAAAACCAACGGATACCGGGTTAATTTGACCGAAATAGAGGATTATTTACGCAAATCGGAAAAGTTTGAAGAAGTGACATTATTTTGCGTTGCGGATGATTTTATCGGCAATCGGATTATTGCAGTACTCAGGCCCAAGACGGGGATTTCGTGTTCTCCATTGGACTTGAAAATCTATTGTGCGAGTGGGTTGCCCAAATACGCGATCCCCCATAGTTTCTATATTACCCACGACGCATTACCTCGGGGTGGTACAGGGAAAATCGACAAACATCGGGTTGCCGATATTTGGCTGCAAGCGTCAAAAGTAGAATCAAAAAGGCCGCTAGCTACAAACCATTTGTAGTCAATCCGATGTTGGCCAGGATTCCCGGAGAATTTGGAGATTTTGAAACGTTTACAGTCGCTATTATTTTTTAAGAGATTAACTCTAGAACCAAGGATGGAGGAATATCATGAAATCACGTGATCGTATTACCCGCTTTATAGCAGATGAATTTTTGGATGGCAGCGATATCCAAACGATTCCAGAGGATTTAAATCTGGTCGATGCCGGAATAGTCGATTCTTTAGGTTTGCTGAGGATTGTTGCATTTTTGGAAGAAGAAATGGGTGCGGTGATAGAACCGGAAGCCATGGTGCCGGAGAATTTGAATTCTATAAATGCGATATTAAAATTGGTCGCGCCAGATCATTCATCGGTGGTCTGATATGAAAAATCCATTTCTTCGTCAACTGATCAGCGGAGATATTCCACCTGAGTCAGAAGCGTTTCATGCATTTCTTGACCGTGTGATGCAAGGCGATGTCAGCAAATCAGAAGTCACTGCTTTTCTTGCTGGATTATCGGCCAAACCGCTGAACGCAGAGAATGTCAGTAATTTTGTATCCCATGTATTTCAAGTAAGCCCTGTAAAGCAACTCAGGGGTGGTGAAAATGCAGTCAATATCGTCGGTACCGGCGGAGGAATATCAACGTTCAATATTAGTACCGCGGTGGCGTTTGTCGCCAGTGCAGCCGGGGCCAAAGTGTTAAAAAGCGGTTCTGCTGCGTATAACAGCCAATGCGGATCGTTGGATGTGTTGGCCAGCTTGGGTGTCCCAATGCCGGACAGTGAAGCAATGCTGGCCGATATGCTCGATCAATTGGGAGTAGGTTTTGTTCCGGCCGCCCATTACGGCGCGTTATTGAGGCGATTAGCGATTCATATTTTGCCGCTTCAATTCCGTGATATTGCTGGTTTTGTCAATATCGTCGGCCCCTTGTTGTGTCCGTATCGTGTGGCCGGACAGTTGATCGGTGTCGGTCGATTTGATTATTTGGATATTTTTACCGATGTGTTGAGCCAGCAGGACGCACCCAAAACTTTGTTGGTTCACGCCGATTGCGCTATGGATGAATTTAGCAGCGTTGGAGTAAATCACTGCCGCATGATTGATGATGGAATTCAACGGTTTTCGTTGTCATCACGCAATCTGGGGTTCGGCGGGGGGTGTGTGGAAAAATTGGCTGGCGGAGATGTTAAGCAAAATAGCATGTTATTACGTCGGGTTTTGACCGGGCAAAGGCGAGACGAAGCCCGTGATACGGTTGTTTTGAATAGCGCGGCACTGTTGTTTATCGCCGGCATAGTTCGAAGTATCGAAACAGGTATAGAGTTGGCTGCGAAAACTATCGATGACGGGAAAGCTGTCGCGCAGTTGCAGCGTGTACTCGAATGGGGTGCGCGGCAAAATTCTAAACGCGTCGCCGAATCAGCCGCGTAATGGGGATCGACGCCAGTAGAGGAATAGGTGGTCATGGACAATACTGATTTTCTTAAACGATTATTGATTAGCTCATCCGACGGAACCATACCGGTGATTGGTGAAATCAAAGCGTATACGCCGAATAATGGCGATTTATTGCGGGACCGGTCGGTTGAAGCTATCGCTGAAGTCTATCAAGACATGGGTTTGGCTTGTCTTTCCGTGGTCACTGGGCGTTGGTTCAAAGGGCTGCCGGAAATGTTAACGCGGGTGGCTAACGCAAGCAATCTGCCGATTTTACGCAAGGACTTTATCGTCTCCAAGCCAGCGGTCGAACGTAAGCGTCCGTCCGTACCATCTATAGAAATAGTTGTGAACTGATATTCTCCGTGGTTTTTGAATAGGAGAAAAGGAGATGTTGTCAAAAGAAAAGCAGGCGCATGTGAAGGCTTGGCAGCAAAGTG
>Ga0209992_10000870_pt1 | contig 36589 bp, 28 predicted proteins | sample 2SBtaG_2_FD_182564 | JGI IMG/M metagenome (GOLD analysis project Ga0209992, IMG submission 182564) | Deep subsurface microbial communities from Kolumbo volcano to uncover new lineages of life (NeLLi) - 2SBTROV12_ACTIVE470 metaG (SPAdes)... | ecosystem: Environmental > Aquatic > Marine >...
GCATCGGAGACATCAAGGACGCAAAGAGAGCCATCAACGCCATCGACGCACAGATCGACGCGGTCCGATCCGCCAAGGCGGCCGAGGGGCTCGCGTCGACGGGCGGGAAGGCGATGGCCGCGGGGGGCACGTCGGCGAGGAAGATCGAGAAGAGCAATCAGGCCAGGAAGGCGGCGGATGGGGCCGGCACGGGCAGGCGCCCGGCCGAGCCTGAGTACGTGGATCTGACCGAGCACAGGAGGGAGCACATCCTGGACGGGGACAAGAAGGGGGGCGGGCACCGCTCCGGAACCGGAACTCCAGGCAAGAGCGAGTTTCCCGCCGACTGGAGTGATGACAAGATCCTCCATGAAATCTCGGACGTCGCCACTGATCCGACATCCAAACGAGGAACCGGAAACTGGGGGGCCGAGTGGGCAGAAGGGACGAGGGATGGAATCGACATCCACGTTGACCTCTATCCCGCCAACTCAACGCATGACGGGAAGATCTCGACGGGCTTCCCGACAAACGTGGCGAGGAATCCATGACGAGGACTGAATCGACTCAGAGGTTGCTCGAGCATGCCCTCGAGGCTGCGCGACTGTTGTTCGACGGCACCCAGCTGGATGAGGCCGAGGCAAAGGCCGCACACGGCGAGTACGGACTCTGTGCACAAGCTCTCGTCGGCGCCCTCGTGGCCAGCAACGAACGTCTCCACGGCGCGGGCGCGCTTGCCCTTCTCTCCGCGATGTCGGAGATGGGGATGTCCGACCGGGACGACGAGGCGTACTGGCTCTGGCTCAAGGCTCAGGAGGTCCTCTCGTCCGATGGCGACCAGCGTCATTGAAGGCGTCTGCGAGGCCGGATTGAGGTCAAGCAGCCGGGCGAGCAGACGGGAAAGGGCGCCACCACGGTCGGGGACGTCCGCGAGTTCGGGGGCGAGCTACTCCCGTCACCGACTACCAGGGACGCGACCCGTGCAACTCTGCGAGGCGAGTCGGGCTCCGATTCGTGAGGACGGGTGTGTCACTGTCAGGTCGTCGTGGGGAAGACATCGAGGGGTTCGGGGCAGCAGCCGCAGGCTTCGACTTCATCGTTGCGCATGCGGGAGACGGGACGTTCCGAGACTGATCGCCGAGATCCGTCGGCTGAAGACCATTCGTAGGCTGCGGAGGTGACCGGTAGGGGCACCGGAACGCGGAGGGAAACCGCGGCGCGGGTTCCCGGAGCCGATGGAGGCCACGCGTAGCGGGGCCGCAGCCGCCCCTCAGCCCCTTCCATCACCCCCGGAACACGGACGAGCCTTCAGACCTGGGTGGGGCGGAAGTACGAGCCCTACGGTCGGGAGCGAGCGGCTTGGGGTCCCGGGGCGGCTGAGGGCGAGAACGACCTCGGGAGCGTCGAACGTCGCTTCAACGGCAAGCAGCGCGAGCTCGACGCGATGGGGCTGGCGGGCACGCCGTACGAGCTCGAGGGCTACGACTACGGGGCGAGGTACTACCTGCCCGAGTTCGGCACCTGGATGTCGGCGGACAGCATCACGCCGGACAACGTCGGGGAGTTCAACGCGTTCCAGTACGTCGCGAGCAACCCGCTCAGCTATCGGGATCCGACGGGGCACAGCGTCGCGACGAAGATCCTGAAGCTCATCCTGAAGGGCGGAGACGTCGCGGCCACGCTCGCGGATCTCGTCGCGGCCGTCGACACGCTGCTCGACAGCGACGCGAGCTGGGTCGACCGAGGCATCGCACTCGCCACGCTCGCCAGCGAAGTCGGACCGATCAGCATCGGAGACATCAAGGACGCAAAGAGAGCCATCAACGCCATCGACGCACAGATCGACGCGGTCCGATCCGCCAAGGCAGCCGAAGGTCTCGCGTCGACGGGCGGGAAGGCGATGGCGTCGGGGGGGAGTCGAAAGCTCTATCGCGGCATGAAGGAAGCGGCGGATGGGAAACCCGCCGTCGGTCCGTCAGGCAGGACTCTGGGAGCCCGCCCTGAAACCGACATTCCAGTGGACGGAGACCGCGTGACGCCCGGGACCGGCGGAATGTCCGTCAACCCGGACGATCCCAGGTACGTGCCGGACTACCGTGCCAAAGATGGGGTCTGGCAGCTCGATGAGTCGGACATCGGCCCGGACCTGCAGTTCGTGCAGGATCAGAAGACACATGGGGTCCTTGAACCAGCTCGCGAGATGACCATCGACGAATACCAGTCTGCCCTGGAGGGCACTCGGTGTGCCTGGTGTAGGGTCGAACAGTGAGCGACAGCCTTTCGGAACTTGAGTCCAGACTCAGAGACGCGCTAGCAGCTGGAGTTCCCCTGACCGTCATCCTCGGGCACGTCCGGGCCTACGCCGGCGCCGGAGGCCAACAGGAGGGGGCGGCGAGGCTCTTGCGGGCTCTTCTCGCAGACAGCGCGGATGCGGACCAAGACGTCGTCATGGACGTCTTGGACTTCGTCGTGGGGAACTGCCGCGTCGACCGAGCGATATGGCCTCCCGAACCACCCGCCCACTAACTCGGACAAGCCTCTTCGCTCGGCGGAGGTGACCCGGAGCAGCACGGAGCGGCGGAGCGAGACCGGAGGGCTCGCGGAGCGCGGAGGGAAACCGCGCGACCGACGTCTTCTCGTGAGCGCGATCTCCTCGCGCGGGTTCCCGGAGCCGGTGGAGGCCACGCGTAGCGGGGCCGCAGCCGCCCCCTCCCCCGACACCCTCCTCTCCCACACCGACAAAACGTCTCGGATCCGCCCGCAGGGCGCGCCCGTGCCGCCGAAACCGAGACCTTTTGTCGGGGGGGTGCCCCACGGATCCGGAAGCGACTCCTGCGGAGGTGACCCGGAGGGGCACCGGAGCGGCGGAGCGAGACCGGAGGGCTCGCGGAGCGCGGAGGGAAACCGCGCGACCGACGTCTTCTCGTGAGCGCGATCTCCTCGCGCGGATTCCCGGAGCCGGTGGAGGCCACGCGTAGCGGGGCCGCAGCCGCCCCCTCCCCCGACACCCTCCTCTCCCCCACCGACAAAACGTCTCGGTTCCGAGGGCAGGGGTGCGTCCGTGGGCCCGAAACCGAGACCTCTTGTCGAGAATCACGCCGACGACCCCGACGACCCCGCGGACGCGGGCCGCTTCCTCCGAACCTCCGGGCCTGTCCGAGAGTGGTCACCACGCTCCGCTGGGGGGCATCCACGGCGCGTAGGTGTCGCGAATGAGTCACTCACCCCCCGCGGGCGGCATCCACGACCCCGCATCCGCGACCCCACAGGCACGACCCCGCATCCGCGACCCCACAGGCACGACCCCGCATGCACGACCCCGCATGCACGACCCCGCCGGTCCCCCGCCGGTCCGCCGCCGGTCCCCCGCCGGTCCGCCGCCGGTCCCCCGCTCGCGCCCCGATCTGCGCTCAGTGACCGTCGTCCTTGCGGTGGTCGTCGTCCCTGACCCGCTGCGCCGACGACTTCGCCGGTCGGTCGCGCAATCGATAGACGTCGACCGTGCGGTGCGTCCCCTCTTCGGGGATCTCCATCACCGCCACGGGGTCCCAGTCGTAGATGCTGCGGCTCATGGTCCACCACTCGTGCACCGCGCCCGCCGTGTCGTCGAGGCTGATGTCGACCATGAACAGCACGCACCCGTCGTGCTCGTCCCAGAATCGACCGACGTTGTCGGGATCGCGCAGGTCCTTCAGCGGCCAGCACCACAGCCACTGGTCGCACACCGTCGCCTCCCCAGCGAAGGCTCCGCAGTCGTCCGACGTCAGGGTGAGCTCCCCCGTGGGCTTGGCCGTCCCGGGGAGCCGCGGCACCTCCTGGGTGCCGTCGCCGTAGCGTGATCCGAGGTCCTGCAGGTCCATCACCGAGAGCCCCACGACCCCGACCAACAGCGCCGCCGACGCCCCGAGCACCGCGTTCCGCGTGGAACGTGAGTCCATCACCTCCGCCAGCCCGGCGACGCCGACCACGCCGAGCGCGATCCCCGCGTCGGTCGTGTTGAGCAGGTGCCGGGGACCGAAGTCCATGAAGAGCAGGTCCGGCATCACCGCCACGAACGTGATCCAGCGCAGCGCCCGCGCCGCATGCCGCACGTCCGCCGGCACTCCGACGTTCCGCCACGCCTCGCGCCCCCGCGAAGCGGCCCAAAGCCCCAGCGCGAACAGCGGCAGCATCGGCAGGTAGGTCAGCGGCCGATACGCGTCCACCACGCGGATGTGCAGCGGCAGGAACCGCAGGCCGTAGTGGAAGTCCTCGCGGGCCACGCCCGCCTGCATGTCGGGGATGATCGTCGCCACCAGGAGGCCCGACGCCACCACCATCGGGGGCACCCACACGCGCCAGTCGCGCCACAACGCGCCGCCGGTGAGGATCAGCGGGACCGCCGCCGTCGCCATCACGCCGAACAGCTGGTCCTGCCGCAAGGTCGTCGCGAGCCCGCCCATGAGCAGCCACGCCAGAACCGACAGCCGCGTCGGCCGGCGCGCCACCACGACCGCCAGGAGCAACGTCGCCGCCCAGAGCACGTGCGGCGCCGCGACGTGGAAGGCGTGCGGCCGCCAATACGTGGAGAAGGGGTGCACCGTGGCGACCAATGCCGTCGCGACCCCCACCCAGCGACGTCCCGTCAGCATCTGCACCGCCGCGCCGAGCAGCCCCGCCGACCACGTGCCGGTGAGCAACGCCACCGCGACGAACACCGCCATCGAGTGCCCGAGCGTCGACCCCGCGAGCTGGTGGAGCCCTCGCAGCAGCGGCTGCGTCTCCAGGGGCGACCACCCGTGGGGCGGCACCTGTCCCTGGAACGCCAGGTGGTACGCCTCCTCGTGGGCCCGGAACTGGTGGTCGCCGATCGCGTCGAAGAACAGCAGCGACACGCCCGCCGAGGCGAGCCCGAACCCGACGTACAGGACCACGTCCGTCTTGGTGAGCCCCGCCCAGGCGTCGCGGTGGTCGGCGCGCGACAGCACCGCCGCCACGCAGACCGCGGTCAAGAGCGCATGAATGAGACCCAGCGCCTGCACCGCGTGATGCTACCCCGGCCCGTGCGCCGCCTCCGGGCCGTCGGGCGCATCCAAGTGCGTGGTGGCGACCCCCCTAATAGGTGGGCAGCGACGTATCGATCAGCTTCGCCCAGGCGGTGATCCCGCCCTCCATGTTCGTGACGTTGCCGTAGCCCGCGTCGACCAGCACCCGCGACGCCTTCGCCGACCGGCCGCCCATCTTGCAGTGCACCAGGATGTCCCGATCCCGGGGCACCTCGGACAGCCGCGAGGCCACGTCCTCGTGGGGGATGGTCGCGTCGTAGTCCAGCTTCACGATGTCCAGCTCGTGGGGCTTGCGCACGTCGAGGATGAAGGGGTTCCAGCCCTCCGCGATGCGCGCGGAGATCGTCTTCACGTCCAGCCGCGCGAAGCCCTCGTCCTCCACCGGCTCCGGCGTCTCCTCCACCGGGTGGCCGGGCACGCCGCAGAACTGCTCGTAATCGATCAATTCGGTCTGCGTGGCCTGATCCGAGCACAGGACACACTCGGGGTTCTTGCGCAGCTTGAGCTCCCGGAACCGCATGTTCAGCGCGTCGTAGAGCATCAGCCGACCGGACAGCGTCTCCCCGATGCCGAGCAGCACCTTCACGACCTCCGTCGCCTGGATGACGCCGATGACCCCGGGCAGGATCCCCAACACGCCGCCTTCCGCGCAGGAAGGCACCAGGCCCGGGGGCGGCGGCTCCTCGTACAGGCAGCGGTAGCAGGGCCCGCCCTCGTGGTTGAAGACGGTCGCCTGGCCCTCGAACCGGAAGATCGACCCGTACACGTTCGGCTTGCCCAGCAGCACACACGCGTCGTTCACGAGGTACCGCGTGGGGAAGTTGTCCGTGCCGTCGGCCACCACGTCGTAGTCGGCGAAGAGGCGCAGCGCGTTCTCGGAGGTCAGCGCCTCCTCGTACGTCTCGATCTTGATCGTCGGGTTCAGATCGACGAGGCGCGCGTTGGCGCTCTCCAGCTTCGGCCGTCCGACCCACACCGTGCCGTGCAGGATCTGACGCTGGAGGTTGGACTCGTCCACCACGTCGAAGTCCACGAGCCCGATGCGCCCGACGCCCGCGGCCGCGAGGTACAGCGCCAGCGGCGAGCCCAGGCCCCCCGCGCCGATGAGCAGCACCGAGCTCCCCTTGAGCTTGCGCTGCCCCTCCATCCCGACCTCCGGGAGGATGACGTGCCGCGCGTACCGGGCGATCTCGTCGTTGGTCAGCGTGGGGAGCGTCATCGTCCGCCCGCGATCGAAGGGACGATGGTCAGCGTGTCGCCGTCCGCGACCTCCGTGGCCTCCTTCTCGAGGTACCGGATGTCTTCGTCGTTCAAGTAGACGTTCACGAACGAGCGCAGCTTCCCGGAGTCCGCGCGGAGGTGCCGCAGCAGGCCGTCGTGAGCGCCGGTGAGGGCGTCCAAGGCCTCCTTGACCGTGGCTCCCGCGACCTCGACGGACGCGTTTCCGCCGGCGTAGGCGCGAAGGGCGGTGGGGATCTGAATGGTGACGGGCATCGATGATTCTCCGGTCAGACGATCTGAATCTCTTCTGCGTCCATGGAGCTGCGGTCGTCGACCAGCCGCCAGGACAAGGTGTTTCCGGGGGTCCCCCGCTGCACCGACACGATGACGTAGCTCATGTTCGGCAAGGCGTGGTCCCGGTCGTACTCGGAGTACTGCGCCGGGTGATCCGGGTGGGAGTGGTAGTAGCCGACGACCTCGAGGCCCTTCGCCTCGATCGCCTGCTCGGCCCGCATCATCACGAGTCCCCCGACGCGGTATCGGTTTCGGGGCGAGTCCGCCCGCTCGTTCAGCAGCGGCACGACCTCCGAGACGGCCCAGTCCGTGCGCGATCCGGCGAGGATCCCCACCACCTCGTGGGGGTACCCCTCCGCCGCCGCGGCGTGCATCCGCTCATACTCTGCGCGGTCGAAACGGATGCTCATTCGTCTTCCTCGGGCCGTTCCCAGATGTGGGCCTCGGAGAGGTACCGCTCTCCGCCGTCGGGGAAGATGGTCACGATCACGCCCTCGTCCAGCCGCTTCGCGATCTCCATCGCGCCCCAGAGCGCGCCGCCCGCCGAGAAGCCCACGAGCAGGCCGTCCTTCTCCGCGAGGTCGCGCACCAGGGCGAACGACTCCTCGGTGGGCGCGCCCATGTCCTCGTCGGCGTACGCGTCGTCGTAGATCGGCGGGACGATCGAGGTCTCCATGTGCTTCAGCCCCTCGAGCCCGTGGAAGGGGCTGTCCGGCTGCACCGACGCGCAGTGGACCGACGGGTTCTGCTCGCGCAGGTAGCGCGTGGTGCCCATGAAGGTGCCCGACGTGCCGAGCGTCGCCACGAAGTGGGTCACCCGCCCGTTCGTCTGCTCCCAGATCTCCGGACCCGTCGACCCGTAGTGGGCCTTCCAGTTCGCCTCGTTGCTGTACTGATCGAGGTACACGTACCGATCCGGATGCTCCGCAGCGAGCCGACGGGCCTCGCGGATGGCGCCGTCCGACCCCTCCAGCGGAGACGTGGGCACGACCTCCGCCCCGTAGACCGCGAGCAGCCGCTTGCGCTCGATGTTCGCGTTCTCGGGCAGGCAGAGCGTCAGCTTGTGGCCGTACGTCGCGCCGATCATCGCGTAGGCGATCCCGGTGTTCCCCGACGACGCGTCCAGGATGCGCCTGCCCGGCGTCAGGAGCCCACGACGTCGTGCGTCGAGCACCATGGCGAGCGCGGGACGATCCTTCACCGATCCGCCCGGGTTCGCGCCCTCGAGCTTCGCCCAGATCTCCACCCCGTCCGGGATCTTCCCGGCGACCGTGGCGCGGATCCGCACCAGCGGCGTGTCCCCCACGCGGGTCAACAGACCGACGGCTCCGTCGAAGGGGTGAAGCGAGGCGCGAGGGGGAGTCTTCGTCACGGGCGGGTGTATATAGCCTCGCGTTGTCCCCCAAGCCACCCACGCCCCCGTCGACCCCCAAGCTCGTGCTGCTGCTCGCGATGGGCGTGGTGTCGAGCGTCGTGGTCGGCCAGGGCGCCGCGGTGCTCCTGCCGGCCGGAGCCGAACCGGCCGAAGCCCGGGCCGCCTTCGCGCAACCCGCCACGCTCGCGCTGGTCACCATCGTTCAGTACGCGGCGATGGCGGTCGTGGCGATCGCCACCTGCCGAATCGCCGTGCGTCGACCCCGCGAGGCGCTGGCGCTGCTCCCCATGCGGGATCGCACCCACGTGATCGACGGGGCGATCGCGGGCCTCGCCACCCTCGGTGTGGCGGCGGGCGTCGGGGCGCTGCTCCTGGAGACGTTCCCGGGCTGGGACACCGGCGGCCTGGAGCAGCTCGGCGAGGCCTTCACGACGGGTCCGCTCGGGCCCCGGCTGGCCCTCGCCGTCGCCGTGACGGTGGGCGCCCCGATCGCCGAGGAGTTCGTCTTCCGCGGGGTGCTCTGGGACCTCCTGAAGCGACGCATGTCCGAGCGCGCCGTGTTCGTCACCACCTCGCTCGTGTTCGCGGCCTGGCACCTCAGCCCCTTCCACGCCCTGACGCTGGTGCCCACGGCCCTCCTGTTCGGCTGGCTGCGGCTCAAGACGGGGTCCCTCGTGCCCTCCATGGTCGCCCACGCCGTCAACAACGGGATGGGCGCCGCGCTGCTCCTCACCGCCGGGGCGGACACGGAGGCCGAGTTCCAGCTCCTGCCGTTCCTCTTCGCGGCGGCGCTCTACCTCGGGGTGGTCCTCGCGGCGCGACGCGGCGGGGTGGATCCGTCGACCCGCGCGCCTTGATACGATTGGATCCGGCGCAGAGGAGGCACGAGTGCTCGGATCGGGGATGGACGGAGGCGAGGCGTATCGGCCGGCGATCGTGGCGGGGCGCTACCGCGTCGAGTCCGTGGTTCGGCAGACGGAGACCCACGACGTGGTCACCGGCGTCGACCGCGTGGAGGACCGCGAGGTCGTCCTGAAGCGACTCAAGCGGCCGGAGCGGGACCAGACCACCCGCTTGCGGAGCGTCCAGCGAGCCCTCGCGGGGCTGCGACACCCGTCCCTCATGACCGTCATGGACCTCGTGGAGGGCAAGCGCGACTGCTGGCTCATCTGCGAGAAGTCTCACGGTCCCAACCTCCTCGAGTACTGGTCGTGCCTCCCCCTGGACGACGCCGCGCCCTTCGACGAGCGCTGGGAGTTCGCCCGGCCCGTCCTGGTCTCCCTCTTCGACGGCCTCGAGGCCCTCCACCGCGCCCAGATCGCCCACCTGGACCTCAAGCCCACGAACGTACGGGTGGACCCGTCGGGACGCGCCGTGCTGGTGGACGTGGGCGTGGGCGGCGGCCTGGAGGACGCGAGCGGGGAGGTGGGCTACCTCGCCCCGGAGATGCTCGACGGCCTCTACGTCAGCCGATTGGCCGACCAGTGGTCCTTCGGCGCGCTGATCTATCGGCTCCTCGCCGGCCGCCCCCCGATCGTCGGCGGCACGCGGGAGGCCCTCGAGGCCGCCTACGAGAAGGGGGAGGTGGAGCCGATCCGCGAGTACCGGCCCGACACCCCGCGCAAGATCGAAGACATCGTCCTGCGGATGCTCGCCTGGGAGCCGGACGCCCGCTTCGAGTCGATCGGAGCCGCCTGGGCGGCCTTCGGCGAGGCGCTCGGCAAGGCGCCGCATACCCCCGTGGCCGCCTGGGCCGTCGAGCCCCCCTCCCTGGTGGGTCGGGAGCGCCTCATCGACCTCTTCCGTCGCCAGCTCCTCGCCCTGAGGCAGGGGCGCAGCGCCGTGATCACGGTCGAGGACGACATCGGCCGCGGCAAGACCCGCATGCTCGAGGCCTGGGCGGACATGGCCCGCGCCGAAGACGGCGTCGTGGTGCATCACCGCGCGTGCCTGCCCGGTGCTCCGCGGGCGATCCTGACGCAGTGGTTCCGCCCTCGGCCCGGCGCCGCGAGCAAATCCGAGGCGGAGCTCGTCAAGGGGGTGATGGAGGGCTTCTTCGGCCCCACGGTCCTGCTGCTGGACGATCTGGAGGACCTCGAGGACTCCACGTGGCAGCTCATTCGAGCGCTCGCCGCGGGCATCTCGGGGGAGCAGAACCCCCGCCCCATCCTGCTCGTCCTGGCCGCCCGCGAGCTCCCCGAGAAGGGACGCTTGGACCCCGACGCCGCGCACTCCTTCCGAGTCCTGCTGCCCCCGCTCTCGGAGACCGACATCCAGGGGCTGCTCCGCCCCGGCGTGGAGGGCGCCCCGGGCGTCACGGCCGTCGCCGAGCGACTCGCGGACGAGAGCCGGGGACGCCCCGACCGGCTCATGGACGCCCTCCTGCGCTCCGAACGACGCGGCGAGCTCGGACGCGAGGGTCGGCGATGGGTCCCGCAAACCACGTCGGGCCCCGATCCCCAGGGACACCCGCCCCTCTCCCTCTCCCGGCTGTTCGGCCTGCTCGCGGAGGTCGGTCGGCCGCTCCCGGTGGGCCTGCTCCTCCAGTGCGCGCCCCTCGATCGCACCGAGATCGTCGAGGTCCTCGCGTTCGCGGGGGAGCAGCGCCTGATCAATGTGCGGTACCGCGGCGGCCGGTGGTGGGTCGAGCCCTGCTCGCCCACGGCGGCGGACGCCGCGCCGGAGTACCCGACCGCCGAGTTCCACGCCCGGGCGGCCACCTGGCTCGAGCGCAACTACGTGGACGACAGCTTCGCGGAGGCTATCGGGCACCACCATCGCCACTCGGGTCGGTTGGCCGAGGCCGCCGAGGCCTTCCGTCTGGGCGCGAAGGCCCAGCGCGCCGTCGGCGAGGACGGCGAAGCGAAGCGATTGATGCAGCTGGGCCGCATCTACGCAGCCCGGGCCGGGTCCGGCTAGGCGGATCGCCGTCCCGCGGCCCTCAGGGCGCCAGGTAGTCCAGCTTCCCCTTGTCCCCGAGCTTCTCGGGCACGCCGTCGGGCAACGCCAGCGTGCCGGGGTACCCCTTGGCCTTGAGCTCCCAGGTGCTCTTGCGGCGGTGCAGCAGGTACACGTAGCAGGGCCGGTCGGGGATCCCGCCGGGGGTGTTGTTCGTGAGTCCGCCGGGGGCGCAGCCCGCAGGCACGGCCGGGTCGTAGGCCACGGCCCAGGTGTCGCCCAGGTGGGCGGAGAAGGTGTGGACCTGATCGAGCGTCAGCTTGCCCTCGTGGGCGATCAGGCCGGCGGCGACGGCCGAACGGACCGAAGACTCGGCTTCCACGCTGTTGGGACAGCCGGACGCCAGGCTCGAGGCCACGGCGGCGACGACGACTGCCCGGATCGTTCTTCCTCGCATCGCTCCATCCCAGCCCATGGCGCCATACTGGCACTTGTGCACACGCACGTCACTCGTGGGGCCCTTCTCGCCGGACTCGCCCTCGGCGCGGTGACCGTCGCGTCGGCCGAGCCGTCCTATGATCGCAGCGGGGCGCCGCCCGATCTCGCGGGGCCGTCGCCCGCGCCGTCGGGGGCCGCCCCGGACCCCTTGCCCTTCACCCCCGCGCCCACCGGCGAGCTCCGGTGGATCGAAGGGGACGGCCTCACGCCGCCGTGGCTCTGCGAGTTCGTGAGCGACTGCGACGCCGACTACCTCGCGTTCTCCACGCTCGTCGCCGAGCACGCGTCGCTCCTGTCCGCAGACGAGCTCGACGCCTCCTTCGCGGCCCCGAGACCCCCGAAGGCGGCGCGGGCGGGGCCGAGCGAGCTGGAGGCCCTGGTCCGGGAGGCCCTCGGCGTCGGCTTCCTGCTCGACCGCGCGGAGACCACCCCTCTGCGGGTGAACCACCTCGCCCGGCGGGTGGAGGACGGCGCCCGCATGGACTGGCTGCTGGTCGAGGATCTGTGGGTCGGCACCATCCCCATGCGCGTCTTCTCCCCCGCCGCGGACGACCCCCTGCGCCCCGGGGCGCGGCCCGCCATCCTGTTCCTCACGGCCATCAGGACATGACGGACTCCCTGCTGGACGACTACGACACCCGGGCCTTCCTCGCCGCGGGCTACACCGTCGTCACGATCGAGGCGCGCGCGGACGACGCGTCCTCCGTGGAGAGCTGGGTCTCCCAGACGCTGCTGGTGAGCGGCTTCACCTTCCTGGGCCTCCGCGTGTACGAGGCCCTCGTGGGGCTCCGCGTCATGCAGTCCATGCCGGGGCTCGACCCCACCCGGCTCGGGCTGTTGGGCCACTCCGGCGGGGGGTCGGTGGTGAACACGACCGTGCGCCTGCACCCGAGCTTCGCGGCCGCGATCACCGACCACCACACCGACTACTTCAACGTCGCAGACGATCGCTGGGTGCTGTGCGAGACCGTCTTCGATCTGATCCCGTACAGCGATCAGATCAGCGACCCGAGCACCGCGCCCATGCCCATGAAGCGCGTCGAGTACGGCTGGCCCCACGGCGCCGGTCCGCTGGTGGCCTTCTTCGACCGGCACCTGAACTGAAGGGCGCTACCGGGGCGGGAAGCGCAGGGTGACCGTGCCGGTGAGGCCGCCCGCTTCGGTCGTGGAGATCGTCCAGCCGGGCCCCACCAGCGTCTTCTCGCCGGTCCCCCAGGCCACCCGGTAGGACGCCGCGCCCGCCGCCGCGTCGAAGCTCACGACGCAGTCCACGTCCTCCGCGTCCGCGCACGGCGTGTCGATGGTCGCGCCGTCCAGGTTCACGGGTCGGTCCTCGACCTGCACGTCGTCGGGGGCCTCGATCGACCAGACCGCGCCGTCGGCCGTGGCGAAGGAGCCGGTCCCCAGGAACGCGACGAGGTCCAGCCGATCCGCCCGGTCGCCGGCGTCCACCACGTCCTGGGCGGTCGCGTCGTAGGTGGTGACGACTTCCGGATCGAGCAACGGGACGACCGCGCCTGCCCGCGCGAAGACCGGGATCTCCGTCACCGGGGCCTCGACGGTCTCGGTGGCCCCCGCCGCGCCGCCGTCCACGACCGCCGGGGAGAACCAGTCGTACCAACGCCCCGGCGGGAACACGACGCTCCGCGACGTCGCGCCCTCCTCGACCACCGGCGCCACGAGCAGATCGTCGCCCAGGAAGTGTTGGTCGGGGGCGTCGCGGACGAGGGCGAAGGCGGGGCTGTCCGTCGGCTCCACGATGAGGCCGTGGCGCATGAACGGCAGCCCCTGCTCTCGATAGGCGACGTCGAGGCCCAGCCAGAAGGGCTGCAGGCGGAGGTGAAGCCGGGCGAACCGACCGTAGTGGTCGAGCGTCTCCTGGTCCGTCTCGTAGTGCCAGTTCTCCCCCTCGCGCAGGCCGTCGTGGGTGCGCATCACCGGCTCGAACGCGCCCATGGTGATCCAGCGGAAGTAGAGCTCGCGCGTGGACGGGGGCACGCCCACGGACGAGAACCCGGCGATGTCGCTGCCGTACCGGCCGATGCCGCTGAGCCCGAGCCCCACGCCGATCTCCCGCGCGGTGGGCAGCCCGTCGTTCCGGTCGAAGCTCGTCTGCTGGTCGCCGCCCCAGGTGACCGGCGCGATCGCCTGCGTGCCCGCCCAGCCGGACCGGTTGAAGCAGAGGCCGTTGCCCTCGCCCAGCACCTCGTCGAGCGCCTGCATGTTCACCTGCTGCCAGAGCAGCGGGTACTCGTTGTGCACCGTCTGCCCGACGAGTCCGTCGCCTGCCACGCCGTCGAAGGGCATCCACTCGGCGAAGTCGCACATCCAGCCGTCCTGACCCATCTCCGCGGCGGTGCGCATGTAGCTCAGGGTCCACTCGTAGGCCTCGGGGTCGTGCAGGTCCACGATCGATCCCCGGCGGTCCACGATCGTCATGCGGTAGGGGTCGCCGTCCGCGTTCTCCACGAGCCACCGGTTCTCCACGCCCAGGTCCCACTCGTCGAACCCCTCGGTGACGAAGGGGTTGAAGTAGCCCATGAACGCGAAGCCGTCCGCGTGCAGGTGGTCGATGGCCCCCGGCAGATCGGGGTACGTCTCCGGATCCCACGTCCAGTGGTAGTGGAGGTCGTAGCCGCTGCCGCTCTCGCGCCCGCCGATCCAGTCCTGCGCCCACATCGCGGTGGTGGGGATGCCCGCGTCGCGCAGGCGCTCGGCGGCGGCGAGCAGCTCATCGGTGCCTCGCTGCACGCCGACCCAGGGCCCGTAGGCCCAATCGGGGGCGGTGGTCGGGGGGCCGGAGACCGTCGTCCAGGTGCCCACCGCGTCGCGGGGACCGTCCTCGGGGAAGACGAAGAGCACCAGCCCCTCGGACCAGGACTCGAACCGCAGCACGCCGGGCTCGTCCTCGCCGCACAGGTACATCCGCCCCACGTGCTCGTCCGCCAGGGCGATGCCCGTCCCCCGGTCCGTCACCGTGAACGGCACCGGGAAGTAGGTGTCGCCGACGCGCCCCTGGATGATGTTCAGCTCGTCGAGGCGCTGCTCGGTCTGACCGATGCCCTGCTCGGCCGTGTAGAGCATCGGGGACGTGCCCGTGTGGTCGGTGCCCTGGGGTCGCGCCCCGAGCCCGTAGAAGCGCTCTCCGTCGTTGCAGCCGAACGCGATGGAGACGCGGTCCGGGGCGCCGCTCACCAGGAGGTCGAGGCGCACCGAGCCCCCCGGGCCGGGGCCGTACAGCAACGAGATCTCGCGCCCGTCGGACGTCGTGGTGCGCCAGGAGCCGACGTCGTTGAACCGACCGCTCGGGGCCGCCGTCCACCAGCCGAACCCGGGGCCCTCGAAGACGAAGCGACCCTGGACCATGCGCACGTCGATGTCGTCGTCCGCCCACCCGATGAACGGGGTGCCGTCCGGCGCGGGCGGGAGGATCGCGCCGGGATCGTCCGCCCGGCCGACGGCCAGCGCGCCCGTGCAGGGGTCCATGGAGAAGGTGGCGTCGGGGTCGAAGACCTCGAACATGGTCTGCAGACCGCAGGGCTGCTCCTCCTCCACGCACGCGGAGAGAGAGGGGACGAGCAGGGCGACGAGGATGAGGAGTCGGAACATGCGGGCCGTATACCGCGTTCCGGGTCAGCGAAGGCCGAGGACGAGCGCGATGACGATCACGACGACCGCGGCGCCCCCGAAGAGGAGGACCGAGCGGTTCCGGGCGGCCACCTCCCTCGGAGAGGGCGTGCGGACGGTGGGGATGTGGTCCAACGGCTCGGCCGCGGGCATCGGGTCCACGGACTGCGTGCGAGGCAGGGGGGCGGTGTCGGCCTCTTCGTCGTCGGAGTCGTCCGGGGGCGCGATCATCGAAGGCGGAGGACCCGCGGGCGCGCCCTCCGCGGGCGCCTCGAGGCCCGAGCGGGCAGCCCGGGACTCGAGCGTGGCCTCGCGCCGGAGCGTCGGGGGCACCTCGTGTACCCCGCTCAGGGAGCCGCGGGACTGGATCGACCGCTTGCGCCGAGGGAGCATCGAGGTGCTGCTGCTCCCGAGACCCCAGCTCGGCATGCGCGGCAGCGAGTCGACGGTGGTCTCCCTGGTCTGCCCCTCCTCGTCCACCTTCACCGGGGCCAGATCGGCTTGCGTCTCGGCCTCGGGGGGGTCGTCACCCGAGCGGAAGGGCACCTCGAGCTCCTGAAGGCTGGTCCCCGCGACCGCGGGGATCGCCACCGGCTCGATGTTGATGAACGAGTCCGCGAGGGGCGCCGCGACGTCCGCGTCCGTCTTGGGCTCCGCGAGGTCGATCAGCGGCTCCCAGTCGTCGGCGCCCTCGGGGATGGTGGGCAACGCGGTCAGCGATCCCCGCCGATCGGACGGATCGAGACGCCCCGCCCGCACCAGCCGGATGAACTGGAGCAGGTCTCCCGCGGCGCCGATCTTCGAGCGCACGCGGCGGAGCTCCTCGGCCAGCTCGATGCCGTCCGCGTACCGCTTGTCCAGGTCCCGCTGCAGGAGCTTCTCCACCACCGGCGCGAGCGCCGGGAAGAAATCGGCGATCTCCGCCGCCTCGTCCGCAGGCTTGCGCTTCGTGATCAGCTCGGGGATCTCCATCATCGCGGCGGGGCCGTAGAACCGACGCCCCGCGGCCAGCTCCCACATGATGATCCCGAGGGACCAGAGGTCGATGGGGGGGCGGAAGTCGCGACGGCCCATCCACAGCTCGGGCGCCATGTAGGACGGCGTGCCCTTGAGCTTGCCGGTCTTCGTGGTGCTCAGGTCCGGGGCCACCTTCGCGATGCCGAAGTCCGCGACCTTCGCGATGCCCCGGTTCGAGACCATGATGTTCGCGGGCTTGAGGTCGCGGTGGACGATCCGGAGCGCCGTGCCGTCGGCCTCGACCGCCGTCCACGCGTGGTGGAGGGCCTCGGAGACCGCGATGCCGAGCTCGAGGATCACCGACCGCGGGAACCGCAGGTTGAGGAACTCCAGGTCCCGCCACACGGAGCTGAGGGTCTCGCCCTCCACGAACTCCATGATGATGAAGGGCACGTCGTCGGCCCGCATGACGCCGTAGACGTCCACCACGTTCGGGTGGTTGAGGGCGCCGCAGATGCGGGCCTCGCGGAGCAGCGCTTCTTCGCGTCGCGGGTTGCCCGCCTCGGTGAGGATCTTCAGCGCGACGTGCTTGCGAAAGCCGTACCCGGCCTCATCCAGCGCCAACCAGACCTGCCCGTACGCGCCCGCCCCCAGCCGGGACTGGAGTCGGAATCGATCCAGGCTCTCCCCGGCTTTGAACTTCCGCTTCGACCGCGCCATGACGCTCCATGTTAGGGCCCACGGCGAGGGAAGTCCTGCCGGACGCTCAGCCGCTTCGCACCCAACTCCAGATGCGACGCAGCGGGGGACGCGCCCCGGTCATGAGGAGGGCCACCCGAAAGACACGCGAACCGGCCCGCCAAGCAAACCACGCCATGAGGGACATGCTCCCGAACCCCAGGAGCAGCTGCCAGGCAGGCACGTCGTCCAGGCCGAGGCGGAGGATCATCCCCACGGGGGCGGTGAGGGGGAACAGCGAGAGCGCGATGGCGACGCCGCCCCCCGGGTTCGAGAGGTACAGGGGCAGCACGAACAGCGGCGACGCCGCGACCAGCGACCACAGCGCCGACAGCTGGCGACCCTCGTGTCGATTGCCCGCGACGGCCCCGGTCGCCCCCATCAGGGACGCGAACTGGACGAAGCCGAGGGCCGCGCAGGCGGCCATCCCGGCCACCGTGCCGACCCCCACGACGAGCAGGCCCAGGACGGCCATGGGCACGAAGGTGACGCCCGCGAAGAAGCACGCCTGCAGCAACCCGGCCCCGCCGAGGCCCACCATCTTGCCGAGCAGCAGCTCCTCCGGGGTCACGCTCGACAGGAGCACCTCCAGGACTCGGTTCTCCTTCTCTTCGCCGACACCGTCCAGCAGGTAGCCGGACGAGATGAAGATCGACAGCGTGAAGAAGGCCGCGAAGAGCAGGGGGATGACGAGGTCGAGGACCTCCCGCAGCCCCGTGGGCTTCGGCTCCTCGCCGGGGGGAGCCAGCCGCTCGAGGTCCGCGTCCATCACCTGCACCATGCGGTCGAGGAGGTCCGGGTCCGTGATGTGCCGGCCCGCCACGGACTTGCGCAGCAGGCGGCCCATGGCCAACCGACCGGCGTAGAGGCCGCGGTTGCCCTCTGCGGAGACCAGGACCTCCACCCGGGACGTCGCGGCCCAGTCGTCGGGGACCACGAACACGGTGCTCAGCTCGCCCGACAGCACGGCCGCAGCGCCCTCGGCGCGGTCCTGGAGGCGACGGAAGGTGAGCCGATTGTCGTCGTCGAGGCCCCCGCGGTCCCGTCGCGACGCCGCCACCTGCTCGAGGATCTTGTCCGGGATCGGCACCTCCATGGCCTCCCGGACCCTCTCGATGGCCTCCGCGCTCAGCGGGGCGGCGCGCTCGGCGGCTTCCCTCTGGGCGTCGTTGTGCCAGGCGATCCACCGGTCGTCGACCACTCCGGTGGGGTCCACGACGCCCACGTGCGTCTCCTCCGTGGGATCGGGCAGGCCCATGATCTTCTCCGGCCCGCCCCCGAGCCCCACCGCGACGCTGGGCAGGACGCTGAGCGCGACCATCGCCAGCGGCATCAGCACGAGGCTCGCCAGGTACCCCCACCGGAACACCGTCGCCGAGAACTCCCGCGCGGCGACCACGCGGACCTTGGTGAGGCTGCGGCGGCGCTCACGCGTCCACGGCATCGAGGAAGACCTCCTCCAGCGTGGCGTGGCCCATCGACTCCTTCAGCGCCCCTACCCCTCCGCAGAGGATCAGGCGCCCCGCGTGGATGAGCCCGACCCGGTCGCAGAGCGACTCGGCCTGGGCCATGAGGTGGGTGGACAGCACCACGGTGGTGCCCTCCCGGTTGAGCTCCCTCAGGAGCTCCCGGACCTGCCGGACGTTGATGGGATCGAGCCCGCTGAACGGCTCGTCCCAGACCAGCAGCCTCGGGCGGCCCACCAGGGTCGCGAGGAGCTGGATCTTCTGCTGGGTGCCCTTGCTCAGGGCCTCGAGCTTGCTGTCGCGGACGTCCGACATGCCCACGCGCTCGAGCAGCTCGTCGGCGACGCGCGCGGCGTCACCCCGGTCGAGGCCCTTGAGCCGGCCGAGGTAGGTCAGGACCTGTCGCACCCTCCGCTTGCGGTAGAGGCCGCGCTCCTCCGGCAGGTAGCCGATGCGGTCGAGGTCGCCGCGGGACAGGGGCCGCCCGAACACGCCCACCTCTCCGGTGTCCGGGCGATGGATGTCGAGGATCATGCGGATGAGGGTCGTCTTGCCCGCGCCGTTGGGCCCCAGCAGGCCGAAGATCTCGCCCTCGCGGACGTCGAACGAGACGTCGTCGACGGCCACGACGTCGGTGAAGCGCTTGCCCACGCGCCGCACCTCGAGGATCAACGCTGGGGTCCCCTGCGGCCGATGGGCCGACGGGCCACCAGCGCCTCGCGGCCGCCCCAGGGCGTCGACCAGCGCGTCTCGGCCGTGAACAAGGCCGTCGCGACGCCCGTGACGATCCGGGTCTTGAGCCCCGTCGTGGCGTCCTCGGCGGTCTGCTCGGGGCTCTTGCGCCCGAGCAGCCGGTAGTAGGCGTTGTAGAAGGGGAACCCGGTGTTGAGATCCGCCTCCACCGCGAGCCCCCGGTCCAGGCACATGCGCGCCAGCTCGCCCGTCTCGTACCGTCGCTGGTGGCCCACGGCGTCGTCGACCTGCGTCCACAGGTCCTGCCGCAAGGGCACCGTGATGAAGAGTCGGCCGCCGGGACGCAGGGACTCGCCCAAGGCGGTCAGCGCGGCGTCGTGGTCCGGGACGTGCTCCAGCACCTCGCTGCACACGACGGTGTGGAAGTAGTTGCGCGGCAGGGTCCCGGGAGCGGACAGGTCGCCGGTGTACACGTCCACCACCCCCTCGATGGCTCGGAGCCGCTCGGCCGCCTGCTCGGCGTGCTCGTGTACGTGGGCCTCGATCCAGGGGAAGCGCCGCTGGACCCTACGAACGAAGACGCCGCCGCCCGCTCCTACTTCGAGGAAGCGACCGGCGGCGCCGTGTTCTTCGAGGAGCCGGAGGAGGAGCGCGTATCGGGAGCGGAACCCGGGGCCGTGCTTCGCGGCGCGATCCCAGGTGCCGCTCCAGAGAGCGTCGTAGTCCGGCTCGGGGCGCAGAGCCCGTCAGTCGCGACGGCGGCGGAGGCCGACGCCGAGCACCATCAGCAGCGCGAACGCCATCTGCGCGGTGCCCATCGGACCCTCGCCCGTGTACGACGCGTTGCAGTTCTCGCAGGCGCTGCACAGCTCATCTTCGACGTCGATGGCGCCGTCGCAGTTGTTGTCCTTGGCGTCGCTGCAGGTGCCCTCGGTGTCGCCGTTCTCCAGCGCGCCCGGGTTCACCGTGTCGTCGTTGTCGTCGCAGTCCGTGCCGCCGGGGACGGTGGAGGCCTGGTAGCCGTCGCCGTCCACGTCGAGCAGGTCGCCGTCGGAGCAGTCGTTGTCGATCTCGTCGTACGGGATCTCCTCGGCCTCCGGGTGGACCTCGGCGTTGTCGTCGTCGCAGTCGAGACCACCGCAGGCGGCGCTGAAGTGACCGTCGCCGTCGGCGTCCACGTCGTCGATGACGTCGTTGCAGTCGTTGTCCGCCTGATCGCAGACCTCTTCGCCGCCGGGGAACGAGTCGGGATCGCGGTCGTCGCAGTCCTCGCCGCCGCAGTCCTGGCTCGGCGAACCGTCGCCGTCCACGTCGGAGTCGAAGTCGTTGTCGACCGTGCCGTCGCAGTCGTTGTCGAGGAGGTCGCAGACCTCCACGGCCGGATCGTCGCCACCGTGGACCTCGGCGATCGAGTCGTCGCAGTCGCCGGCGCAGATGGACACGCCGTCCATGTCGTCGTCCTCGGAGCCCTCCTCGGGGGCGCCGTCGCAGTCGTTGTCGACGCCGTCGCACAGCTCGGGCGCGCCCGGGAACGTCGTGTCGTCCTCGTCGTCGCAGTCGTCGCCGTTGCAGTTGATGTCGATGTACGTGTCGCCGTCGGCGTCCGGGTCGTCGTCGACGCCGTTGCAGTCGTTGTCGATCCCGTCGCAGAGCTCCTCGGCGCCCGGGAACGACGTGATGTCGTCGTCGTCGCAGTCACCGCAGACGTCCGTCCAGCCGTCGCCGTCGAGGTCGTCGCCCGCCGTGAGGCAGAGGTCGAGGGACTCGTCCGCGAGGTCGTTCGGGTTGGTCGTCTCCGTGAAGATCTCGTAGATGGCGTCCTCGGTGCCCTGGCCGATCATCGCCTGGCCGTCGATCAGCTCGACGTCGGAGAGGTCCAGCGCGGCCACCGAAGCGCCGCCGGTGCCGTCGCCGCAGGAGAAGCCGACGAGGCCGTCCTGCATGCTGTTGGTGCCGTAGATGATCGACGAGGTGCCGTCGTCCCAGAGCGTGACGGTGAAGCTGTTCAGCAGCGACGCGTCGCCCGCCTCGGGCACGTCCGCGAACACGATGTCCACGAGGCCCGCCGCGGCGTCCTCGGTGATCGTGATCGAGCCCGCCTGGTTGAGCGCGGGGTTGAGGTCCGTCCACCCGAAGGCGAGCTGGTCACCCGTGAAGTCGTTCACGTTCTCGGTGTGGTCGGTGTCGTCGAACCCGAAGGTCAGGCGACCGTTGCTCTGCACGTAGACCGTGGTGTGGTCCGTCCCGCAGAAGGGGAAGACCGTGCCGCCGCACAGGCCGATCAGGACCGAGCCGTCGTCGTCGAGCGCGTAGGCGTCGTCGACCGCCTCGTCGAGGACGCCGTCGCAGTCCTGGTCGATGCCGTCGGCGCAGACCTCGGGGGCCCCCGTGAACACCAGCGGGTCGTTGTCCGCGCAGTCGGTGTCGCAGAGGTCGCCGTCGAGGTCGGCGTCGTGGATGTCCGCCGTGAGCGGGTCGCAGTCGTTGTCCACGCCGTCGTCGCAGACCTCGTCGAGGCCGGGGGCGACCGCCGGGTCGTTGTCGTCGCAGTCCGTGTCGCAGCCCGCGCCGTCGTTGTCCGCGTCCGCGTCCGACACGGTGGTCGGGTCGCAGTCGTTGTCGATGCCGTCGCACACCACCTCGGCGGCGGCGGGGTTCACCGCCGCGTCCGCGTCGTCGCAGTCGACCGAGCAGAGGAACGTGTCCCCGTCGGCGTCCAGATCGTCGGCGGTCGTGGGGTCGCAGTCGTTGTCCAGCGCGTCGCAGCCCACCTCGGCGGCGCCGGGGAAGATGTTCGCGTTGGTGTCGTCGCAGTCCAGGTCGCAGGCCGTGCCGTCGCCGTCGTTGTCGCCGAGGTCCAGCGTGGCCACATCGCAGTCGTTGTCGATGCCGTCGTCGCAGATCTCGAAGAAGCCGTTGTACGCCAGGGGGTTCGCGTCGTCGCAGTCCGTGTCGCACAGGTCGCCGTCGAGGTCGTCGTCGAACAGGTCGTCCGTGGTCGCGTCGCAGTCGTTGTCGATCGCGTCGTTGCAGACCTCGGCCGCGCCGGGGTTGATCGTCGCGTCGTTGTCGTCGCAGTCCGTGCCGCCGCAGGTCGTGGTCACGAAGCCGTCGGCGTCGACGTCCTCGTCCGCCACGGGATCGGCGGCCAGGTCGCAGTCCTGGATGATGCCGTCACCGCAGATCTCGGGGGCGCCCTGGAAGATCGTCGCGTCCGTGTCGTCGCAGTCGCCGCAGGAGGCCACGTTTCCGTCGCCGTCCGCGTCGTCGAGGCTGCCCGGGTTGATGACCATGCTCCAGCTGTTGAGCGTGCCGGTGTCGCCGCCGGCCGAGTCGAGGATGGTCAGCGTCCAGGTGCCCGTGGGGACCTCGCCGACGAACCCGGCGAGGGGCTCGCTGGGCTGGAACGTCCCGGTGAACGGAGGCGAACCGCTGGCGATCGGCGTGGTCGCCGCGTCGTCGAAGACGGTGTTCGTGAAGTTGTCGCCCAGGCTGCCGACGTTGTCGGCGAGGATCACGTCCGTGCCCGTGGGCGACGTCAGGGTGATCTCGAGGTCGCCGTCCCACGTGTGGGTGATGTCCACCTCGACCGTGATGGCGACGACCGGGTCCGTGACCGCGGTGGTCACCGTGTCGACGAGCGGCGTGTTGCAGCAGTCGGGGATGGCGAGGGCGGTCCCGCCCGTGAGCTCCGCCAGGGGCGGCAGGGCGCCGATGTCGAGGTCGAAGCCGTCGGCCAGGCCGTCGCAGTCCTCGTCGAGGTCGTTGCCGTCGCAGGTCTCGACCGCGTCCGGGTTGACCGCCGCGTCGTTGTCGTCGCAGTCGACGTCGCCGCAGGAGGTGGAGCCGTCGAGGTCGAGGTCGATCCCGGCCGTGCCGTCGCAGTCGTTGTCGATGCCGTTGCAGATCTCGACCTGCGTCGAGAAGACGTTCTGGTGCAGATCGTCGCAGTCGCCGCCGCAGAAGGTCTCGCCGTCGCCGTCGATGTCGGCCGTGCCGTCGTCACCCACACCGTCGAACGTGTCGCAGTCGCTGTCGATTCCGTCGCAGGTCGTCTCGTCGGCGCCGGGGAAGATCAGCGGGTCGCTGTCGTCGCAGTCGCCGTCGCAGGCGAGCACGAGGTCCGCGTCCGCGTCCGTGGTGGAGAGCACCAGCGGATCCGTGTCGTCGCAGTCGGGGCCGCCGCACTCGGTGGAGTCCTCGCCGTCGGCGTCCGCGTCCGCCGTCGGGTCGGCCGCGAGGTCGCAGTCCTGGATGATGCCGTCGTCGCAGACCTCCTCGGCGCCGGGGAAGATCGTCGCGTCCGCGTCGTTGCAGTCGCCGCAGGAGTCCACGGAGCCGTCGCCGTCCGCGTCGTCCGCGGTGGCGATGTCGAGCTCCCAGGAGTTGACGTTGCCCGCGGGGTTGCAGCAGAAGGTGTCGTTGACCGTCAGCGTCCAGGTGCCGTCCGCCAGCTCACCGTCCAGGATGGAGAGCGGGTTCTCGGGGATGAAGCTCCCCGTGAAGGGCGGGGAGCCGGTCGTGATGGAGCTCGCCGCCTCGTCGTCGAAGACCGTGTTCGTGTAGTCGTCTCCCAGGCTGCCGCGGTTGTCCGCCATGAGCACGGACGTGCCCGCCGGCGACGTGATGGAGATCTCGAGGTCGCCGTCCCAGGTGTGGGAGATGTCCACCGTGACGTTCACGTCGCCGATGGTGCCCGTGCCCGCGGCCACCGCGAGCGTGTAGGTCGTGGGGCCGGAGGCCGTGGGGCCCGTGCTTCCGCCCGGGACGTTCACCGTGGTGGCGCCGATGTCGAGGTCGTTGGAGTCGAGCAGGCCGTCGCAGTCGCCGTCCACGTCCGCGCCGTCGCAGACCTCGACCGCCGCCGGGTTGACCGTCGCGTCGTTGTCGTCGCAGTCGCCGAGGCAGGCGGTGAAGCCGTCGCCGTCCACGTCCACGTCGTCGGCCACGCCGTTGCAGTCGTTGTCCTGGCCGTCGCAGAACTCGTTGCCGCCGGGGAAGTTGTCGGAGTCGGTGTCGTCGCAGTCACCGCCGAGCAGCTGGCCGGTGATGGGCGCGCACGTCGCGAAGCCGTCGCCGTCCGCGTCGGCCTCTTCGCTGGTGACGCCGTCGCAGTTCTGGTCGATGCCGTCGCAGATCTCGGGGGCGCCGGGGAAGACCAGCGGATCCGTGTCGTCGCAGTCCGGATCGCAGGTGCTGAAGCCGTCCGCGTCCGCGTCGATGGTGGGGGAGAGGGTCGCGTCGTTGTCGTCGCAGTCGTCGCCGCCGCAGTTCTGGGCGACGGAGCCGTCACCGTCCACGTCCGAGGGCTGGTCGTAGCCGTTGCAGTCGTTGTCCTCGCCGTCGGTGCACACGTCGATCGCGCCCGGGTTCGTCGTGGCCGTCGCGTCGTCGCAGTCGGTCGCGCCGGCGCCCGCGCAGTCGGGGAAGTAGTCGGCGTCGGCGTCCGTGCCGAAGCCCGTGTTGGGGTCGGTGTCGTCGCAGTCGATCGCGGAGGCGACGCCGTCGTTGTCGGCGTCCACGGCGCCGGGGGCGTTGCCCCAGCGAATCGCCATGCCGTTGGCCAGGACGGGGGAGTTGTACCCGAACTCGATGAAGTTCCCGCCGGTCACCGCAGTGCCCCCGACCACGTCCTGGAGGCCGATCGTGGCACGGGCACCGAGCGAGGCCGAGTTGCTCGTGACGACGTCCTGATAGTGGAATTCGATGGCGCCGTTGCTGTGCAGGTGTATCTGGAAGGTGAGATCGCGATCCGTGCCGCCGGAATTCGTGAAGATCCCGTCCCAGGAGATGATGAACCGGTTGTTCGCGGCGTCGTGCCAGTACCGCAGGTCGCCGAAGTCGGAGTCGAGGGAGTCCCAGAAGGCGGCGACGTCGTGGCTGCCGTTGCCGGTGTCCGGCAAGTCGTCGTTGCCGTTGAAGAGATCCCCGCTGAGGAAGAAGCCGATGCCGCCCGTGCCGCCGATGCGCACCGTGCTGTAGGAGTTCCCGTAGTAGGGGAACGCGAACGGCATCGCCACGTTGTGTTCCTGGTCCTCGAACTGGTTGACGATCGTGGTGCCGACCACCGAGATGTCCACGAAGTCGTAGGCGCCCGGCTGCCAGTAGTAGCCGGAGCCCGCCCCGCCCACCGCGCCGAAGCCCTGGGCCGAGGCCGTTCCCGCGCCCAAGAGGCCGAGAGCGACGATTGAAGTACAGGTCAGTCCGAGAATGCGACTCATGAAATCCTCCGGCACCGGCGGCAGCGCTCGGGCACTAAGACGGAACACACCCCTCCCAGGGGAAGGCTGAACCAATACCTCAGAGAGCCGCCGGGATCTACCCCGGGGCCTAGGGTCGCCCGAATCTGTGGAAGAGCTGGCCCGCCAGAACCTTCCCCCCCCCGCGCCTCAGGAAGGAGTTCCAGACCTTTCCGGAGTCCGGATCGCGGGCGGTGTCCGGGCGGCGGGGATTGAGGATCCCACGCTTCACGCGGCCGGACGCGTAGTGCGCGTAGTGCACGGTGCCGTCGGCGTCGACGGCCTCCACGAGGGCCACGTGGGTGAAGCGGTCGTCCCGCGCCCCGTTTCGGTTGCGGTCGTAGGTGTTGTGGAAGAAGACGAGGTCTCCGGGCCGCACGGCGGCCGCGCTCACGATCCGGCCGCGGGCCTTCAGGCTGTTGAAGATCTGCTCGGTGCCGGACCTGCCCGCCGCGCCCGAGGTCACAAGCTCCCGGGGCGCGGCGTACCAGCAGGCCGTCACGAACCCCGAGCAGTCCGCCCGGAAGGACTTGCCCTTCACCACGACCCTCGTCGCCCCGAACAGCCCGAGCGCGGTGTCCAGCACGCGGCGGACGACAGGATCCGTGACGGAGTCCGACGGCAGCGCCCCCGACGTCGTCGGCGCCTGCTGCTTGGGGCACGCCGTCAGGAGCAGCGCCAGGGCCAGGAGGAGGACCCGCATCAGAAGGACTGCGTCCCGATCAGATAGACCTGGAAGGGCACCTCCACGAAGTCTCCGGGGCGCGCGGAGAGGGGCCAGAGGCCGGGCGGCCCGCCGGGGCTCCAGGCGATGTCGACGCCGAACATCCCGGGGAGGAACCCGAACCAGTCCACGAAGAAGCGCAGACCGTACCCCACCGCGACGGCCGACTGGCCCTCCTTGGGGAGCGACGTGATGCGATCGGAGACCACGCCGGCCTCCACGAACAGGGCCCCCCGCACGCTCCGCAGGCGGCTGAACAGCCACGGGATGCGCACGTCGAGGTCGCGGATGAACGTGTGTCGCCACTCCACCGTCAGCATCGTCCGCACGGAGCCGAGCACGACGTCGTTGGGCAGCCCCCGCACCGCGCCCCGACCGCCCAGGCTGAACTGCCGATGGGCGACGGTCCCGAACATGGTGCCGAAGCGCCCCCGGAACCCGACCAGGTGCCACGGGTGCAGCCGGAACAGGTAGGAGCCCGACACGTCGAAGCCCACGTAGCCGCTCTCTGCCGCCGAGCGGCCCGCCTCTCCCTGGATGGCGAAGTCCTTGCCCGCGAACACCTCGGCCTGGACGAAGCCGCCCTTGGTGGGCTTGAACGACCAACGGCGGTCGTCGTACCGATAGGTCGCGCGGAGCTCGGCGAGCAGGGGCGCGTCCGTCTGCAGGGCGGTGCGATCCAGCCACGAGAAGTCGAACGCCGAGATGATCCGATGGCGACGGTACGCCCCCAGCCGCGGCTTCCCGAAGTAGCGGGTGTAGGCGAGCGTGCCCCCGGCGATGGCGCGCTCGTCGTGGAACGCCTCGATCGAGACCCGGTGGCGGAGGTCCCGCTCGGGCCGGATGTTGATGCCGCCCTTGGCCACGAGGGTCGTGCCCGTCACCGCCGCGCCCAGGAAGTAGCCCCACGCCGTCACGTCCACGGTGCGCGGTCGGCGGTTGTCGTACTTCACCGCCAGGCCGTCGCGGTCGATCTCCAGGACCCGACCGCGGGGGTCCAGCACCGCGGTCCCGACGCGATGATCGGTCACCACGTCCCATGTCTTCACGTCCTCCTTGCCGTCCCAGACCAGGGTCACCGGATCGCGACGGGGCCCCAGCTTCAGGCGGATCTCGGTCGGGTGCTCCGTGCGCTCCCCCTCGAGCTGCTCCCGCCGGAGGGTGACGCGCGTGGTGTGTCGGCCGTCGTCGCTGCGCCCCCGGACCAACGGATCGAGGGCGAGGTTGGCGCGCGGGATGGGCCCCAGCCATGCGTCTGCGAGGGGCTCGGTGGCCACGTCGTCGGTGGTGAGGACGGAGTACAGGTCTCCGTCGCCCCCGTCGAGGTAGGTCGTCAGGCCCCCGCGCAGGGCGTCGTCGCCCAGGTGGTCGCCGAGGCGCAGGAACAGGACCCGCCCCGACCGCAGCGGCCGGTTGAAGCGGCGGACGTCGGCCTTGAGCGGGTCCACGACGTACGGGTTGTCGAAGATCTGATCCGCGAAGGGGTACACCGGGGTCTGGAGCAGGTCGTCGATCTGGGGGATGAAGTCGAACTGCTCGAGCAGCTTCCGGAGGTTCACGGACCGGCGCCACCGCCGCTCCAGGTAGCGGGGGACGAGCGCCCAGGAGAGCCCGTCCAGCGTCAGCGGCGCCCGGCGGGGCGTTTCCCGCGCCTCGATCGTGTCCTCCAGCCCCTCCGCGAGGAAAGCGCGCGCGAGGTGCACGTCCATGAACCGCCAGAACGGGCGCTCCACCTCCAGGAAGCGGTCCGAGACCAGGATCACGCCGTCTCCCAGCTCCACGAGCTTGCGGCGCAGCGGAGCCTCCACCAGCACGACGCCGCGGCCGCCCACGGGGATGCCCGCGTCGAGCAGCACCTCCTCGGCGTTGGCCGCCGCCCACCGCACCCAGCGCTTCTGCACCCGACGCAGCTCGCGCCCCACGAACGTCGCGCTGCGGCCGCCCTCCAGGGGCATGTTCTGGACGGCCGTGAAGCGCCCGCGGTGGAGCGCGATCGTGGTCCATCGAGCCCCCGAGGAGGCCACCTCGAGGCGTCGACGCTCCTCGGTCTCCTCGAGCGCCACCCGGGCGAACCGGGTCGTCGCCTCGGGGACCACGCTGGTCAGCCCGGAGGCGGGGCGGAGGGCGCGATCGAGGTCCGGGCGACCGTCGCGGGGGTGGAGGATCACGCCCCCGACGACGCCGTTCCAGGCCGCCGGCAGGTCCAGCCGCACACGCCGGGGGATCCGGGGCGGGGGCGCGTCCAGCAGCCACGTGCCGTCGGCGGCGACGTCCACGGGCAGGGGGGCGAGCCCGCCGTTCATGGTCAGCATCCGACGGAACCGCCCGAAGGACCCGTACTTGCGCGGGACCTTCGTCGTGAACGCGAGGGCGACGGTGGTCTCCTCCCCCGGCGCGAGCGGCTCGGGGAGCGGGATCCGGAGGACCGGCACGTCGCCCTCCGCGACGACCGCCTCGACCGCCCGGCCGCCCGCGCTGACGTCCGTGACCGTCTGGCCGCCGGGATCGAACGCCGACGGGTAGACCCGCTCCAGCAGGATGTCCGGCAGGTCGGGATCGGCGGCGTACACCCGGGGGTACGAAAAGAGCAGGAGCTCCGGCAGCGCGACGTCGGTGCGGTTGACGAACGTCCACTCGAAGGAGCCCTCCACGACCCCGGTCTCGGGCTCGATCGTCGCGTCCACGACCACCCCCTCGGCCCCCGCGACGCTCGCCCAGGCGCTGCAGAGGAGGGCCGCCATGAGGGCCGCCTGCGGGGCCGACGGGCGCCGGGTAGGGTGTCCGCCGTGACCGCCGCCGACACCCCGCGCCGCGCCCCCGTCCGCGAGACCCCTCGCCGCCACGGGCACCAGCGCCAGAAGTCGCTCAAGCGCGACCCTCGGGAGGCTCCGGGCATCCAGGTCCACGCCCACCGAGGCGGCGCCGCCCTCGCCCCCGAGAACACGCTCGCGGCCTTCGAGAACGCCATGCGCCTCGGGGTCGACTTCATCGAGCTCGACGTCCGCCGCTGCGCCACGGGCGAGCTGGTGGTCGTGCACGACGCGGACCTTCGGCGGGTCGCGGGCGTCGACCGCCGGGTGGACGCCCTCTCGCTGTCCGAGCTCCAGTCCATCGACGTCGGCTCGCACTTCCACGCCGACTACGCCGCCCAGCGGATCCCCACCCTCGAAGAGGTCGTCGAGGTCTGCGACGTGCGGGCGCGCAAGGGCGTGCGCCTGAACATCGAGGTCAAGGAGGAGCGAGGTCGCGGGGACGGCACCGCGACGGCCCTGGGCGAGATGATCTCGGCCATGGATCTGTACGGCCACGTGATCGTGAGCTCGTTCAACCCTTTGAGTCTCGCGCGCGTGAGGAGCCGCTGCGCCGCGCCCCTGTCGCTCATCTACCCGTCCGGCGGCACCGGGGTGCGCGATCGCCTCACCCGACGGCCGTGGGCGTCGTCGGTCCTGTCCCTCTACGCGCTTCATCCGTCCGTCAGCGTGGTGACTGCGGAGGCCGTGCGCAAGGCTCACCTGCGGGGCCTGGCCGTGAACGTGTGGACGGTGAACGACGAGGCGAAGATGCGCGAGCTCGCGGCCTGGCAGGTCAACGGGATGATCAGCGATCACCCGGACGTCGCCATGGACGTCGTCCTCGAGCTCGACGCCCTCAAGGGCAACCAGGCGGTCCTGTAACCGAGCCGGCGACGCCCGCAGGCGCCATCAGAAAGAGACGCCGAGGCCGAGGTTGAAGCCGACGCTCACCGGCGCTTCCTTCGCGAACGTGAAGTCGCCGGACATCCGGAACACCACCTCGCCCGACCCGATCTCGAGGCCCACGAACGCCCGGTGCCGGCGGAACCGCTGGGGATCCACGCCCACCAAGGGGGCCTCGTCGTCCACCCACGCGGAGACGGGGCCGATGCCCTCCACGTCCACGAACCCGGGCGCAGCGTGGGTCATCAGGAGCTGCCACCCGGCGAAGGGCGACATCTTCGTGGCCGGTCGAACGGCGCCGGGGCGGCTGACCACGTCGAACGTGTAGCCGATGGCGACCGAGAGGTCGAAGACGCCGAGATCGAGCTCGTCGTTGCCGAGGTACCCGGTGTATCCGAGGGACACCGCCACGTCGGGGACCTTCGTCCAGCCGTCCAGGAACGCCCAGCGCCCGTACCCGCCGAGCACCATCTGCCGGCTGCCCGCCAGCCACGCGAAGTCGATCCCCACCTCGAAGGACCACGGCAGCCCCTTGCGGAACCTGACCGTGGGGAGGTAGCCGACGCGGGTGGCGTCCCCGTCCTCGGCGAGCGCGTCCCAGGCCGAGACGTCCTCGCCCGCGAGCGGATCCGTGTGCAGGAAGCCCACGCGGTTGTCGAAGGAGAACTCGAACTCGAGGTAGCCGAGCGACCCCACGGCGTGGGCGGGGGGCCCCGAGACGAGGCCCGCGAGCTCGCTCACGACGAAGTCGAGCTTCCCCTGGCGGGTCGCCTCCCGGACGTCGGAGAGCCGCGCGACCACGACGTCGTCGGGGAAGGCGGCCTGCGCGGGGGCCGTAGGGAGCATCGCGGCGACGAGCAGGGCGAGGAGGAGCGAGCGCAAAGCGTCGCCATCTTGGCAGCGTGACGGCCGCCAGAGCAAACGCCTCCGGTTCGGATAGAGTCCCTCGCCCATGTCGGTACATGCCCCCACCCTGAGCGTCGAGCAGGCGCAGGAGCGCATCCTGAGAGGTGTGCGATCGCTGGACGTCGAGCGCGTACACGTGCTCGAGGCGGACGGCCGGGTCGTGGGCGAGGACGTCGTGGCCGTGCGGGATCAACCGCCCCGCGCCAACTCCGCGATGGACGGATACGCCGCGCATTGGGCCGATCTCGAGAGCCTGCACGCGGCCTGGCAGGGCGACTCCGAGCCGCCGCCGGTCTCGTTGACGGTCGTCGAGACGATCGCGGCGGGCGCGGTCCCCACCAAGACCCTCGGACCCGGGCAGGCGGCGCGGATCATGACGGGGGCGCCGGTCCCCGCCGGGGCCGACCTGGTGGTGATGCGCGAGTGGACGGACGAGGGCGGGGACACGGTCCGGGTGCAGCGCTGCGGCGGCGACGGGGACAACATCCGCCCCGCCGGCGAGGACGTGGCCCTCGGAGCCGTGGTCGCGCGGGCGGGCGACGTCCTCACCCCGGGGCGCTTGGGCCTCATCGTGGGTCAGGGCTTCGCGCACGTGCCGGTGGTGCGTCGCCCGATCGTCGGGATCCTGCCCACGGGCGACGAGATCCAGGAGCCGGGAGACGACCTGCCCGAGGGCCACATCTACTCGTCGAACTCCTACGCCCTCGCCGCCATGGTGCGCGAGGCGGGCGGCGAGCCCCGGATGATCGGCATCGCCCGGGACACGCGAGAGTCCCTGCGGGCGGCGTTCGGGCGCGCCGCCGGGTGCGACGTGCTCCTCACCATCGGCGGCGTCTCGGTGGGCGACTTCGACTACGTGAAGGAGGTCCTCGCGGAGCTCGGGGCCGAAGAGGACTTCTGGAAGGTCGCGATGCGGCCCGGCAAGCCGAACGCGTACGGCCGGATGGGGGGCATGCCGTACTTCGGGCTGCCCGGGAACCCCGTCTCCGCGATGGTCTCGTTCCTCCAGTACGTGCGGCCCGCGCTGCTCGCGATGCAGGGGCGACCGGACCGCCATCTGCCCACCGTGGACGCGGTGCTCGAGCACGACGTCCGGTCGCGGCGGCGGTTCCTCTTCTTCCTGCGCGGCGTGGTGACCTGGGATCACGGGGCCGCGCGCTGGACCGCGCGCACGACGGGACCCCAGGGCTCCGGAATCCTGCGCTCCATGGCCGAGGCGAACTGCTTGATCGTGGTGCCCGAGGAGCGAGGCTCGGTGAAGGCGGGCGAGACCGTGCGGGTGCAGCTGCTGCCCTCGGCGGGGGGACGAGGCGATGCCGGACTCCGTTGAGACGGACGCGGGGCTGCCGATCGTCTCGTTCACGGCGCGGTCGGGGACGGGCAAGACGACGTTCCTCGAGAAGCTGATCCCCGCGCTGCTGCGACGCGGCGTGCGGGTGATGGTCGTGAAGCACGACGTGCACGGCTTCGAGGTCGACAAGCCGGGCAAGGACTCGTGGCGACTGCGCGATGCCGGGGCCCGACGCGTCCTGCTCGCCAATCGGCACAAGCTCGCGCTCATGGGCGCGGTGGACGGCGAGGTGCCGCTCCCCGAGCTGGTCGCGCGCTTCGGGCACGACGTGGACCTGATCTTGTCCGAGGGCTACCGACGGTCGGCGATGCCGAAGATCCTGATCGCACGACACGGGGCCCGCGAGACCCTCGATCCGTCCGAGGTCAGTCCCCTCGTGGCGGCCGTCACGGACCACGATCTCGGCCTCGACGTCCCCCAGTTCCCCCTCGACGATCCCGAGCCCTGCGCGGACTTCCTGGTGAGCCGGTACGTGCGGACCGAGGGGACGGTGGACCGCGACCTCACCGGCGTGCTCCTCGCCGGCGGCTGGTCCCGGCGCATGGGCAGCCCCAAAACGGAGATGGAGTTCGGGGGCAGGCCGCTGCTTCCGGACCTCGTCGACCGGATGGCGTCGGTGTGCTCCGGGGGCGTCCTCGTGGTGCGCCGCAAGTGGCAGGAGCTGCCCGCGCTGCCGGAGCCGGCGCGGGTGGTCGACGACCTGCTGCCCGAGCGGGCGGCCTTGGGCGGGCTGTTCACCGGCCTCGCCCTCGCCCGCACCCGGTTCGTCTTCCTCGCCGCCTGCGACATGCCGCTGCTCTCGCCCGCCGCCATGGAGGGGCTTCGGGTCCTCCCGCCCCCGACCGCGGACGTGATCCTGCCCGTCCGCGACGGCCACTCGGAGCCGACCCACGCCGTCTACGGGCACCGCTGCCTGGGCGCGATCAAGCGCGCGCTGCTCGCGGGCGAGTTCGGGATGGGTCGGTGGCTCGGATCGGTCCGCGTCGAGCGAATCCCCGAGGAGAGGTGGCGCCGCTTCGACCCCGACGGGCGCTCCTTCCTGAACGTGAACACCCCCGAAGACCTCGCGCGCGCGACCGCCTTGGCCGGAGCCGAATCATGACCGTGGACGACGTACGACGCGCGTGGGTGCAAGCCGCCGAGGAGACGGGCGTGCCCGCGCGCCTGGTGGCCATGGGGCGCCCGGGGGCCGAGGGGCCGACCCCCATGCGCGGGCGCACTGCCGCGGGGTGGGGAGACCGCCTGCGCTTCGAGGCCGCGCTCGCGGCCCTGCTCGGAGACGACGCCGGGAGGCTCGACCTCCAGTGGCTGGCTCCCGCGCCCCGCTCCGACGCGGCCAAGGACCGCGCTCGCGCCCGGCTGGGCATGGCGCCGCGCTCGGAGGCCCCCATGGAGGTCGGGCAGATGCCCCCCGGCGTCAAGCCGCAGCCGAAGCCGAAGCAGCCCGTCCGCGGCGCGCCCACCGCCGTCCCCGGCGCGAAGCGGGTGATCGCGGTCGCCTCGGGCAAGGGCGGCGTGGGCAAGTCGACGGTTTCGGTGAACCTCGCCGCGGCGCTTCAGGCCCGCGGTCTGAAGGTCGGCCTGCTCGACGCGGACGTCTACGGGCCCTCCATGCCCACGATGCTCGGCTCCTTCGCGGCCCCGACCCGCACCGGCGAGATCTTCACGCCCGCCGAGGCCCACGGCATGCCCTTCCTGTCCCTCGGGCTGATGGTGAATCCGGACCAGTCGGTGATCTGGCGCGGCCCCCTGGTGCAGCGGATGGTCCGGGACATGCTCCAGAAGACGGCGTGGCCGGACCTGGACGTGCTGATCATCGACCTGCCCCCGGGGACCGGCGACGTCCAGCTGACGCTGGTCCAGCGGACCCTGATGACGGGGGCCGTGGTGGTGTCCACGCCGCAGGACATCGCCCTCATCGACGCCGCCCGGGCCCTCGACATGTTCCGCAAGCTGAACATCCGCGTCCTCGGCATCGTCGAGAACATGGCGTCGCTGACGTGCGGGACCTGCGGGGCCGAGAGCCACCCCTTCGGGCGGGGGGGCGCCGAGGCCAAGGCGACCGCGATGGACGTCCCCTTCCTCGGTCGCATCCCCCTGGAGGAGGCCGTGCGGGCGGGCGGCGACGCGGGCGAGCCGATCGTCTCGAAGTCCCCCGACTCGGCCTCGGCCCGGGCATTCGCCGAGTTGGCGGGCCGCCTGGTGGCTATCCTGACGCCGTGAACTCCAGAGTCCCCCTCCGCGGCGCGATCGTCGACCCGTTCGGCCGACGGATCCACTACGTGCGGCTGAGCGTGACGGACCGCTGCAACTTCCGCTGCGTCTACTGCATGCCCGAGGAGGGCGTCGCGTTCACGGACCGCGCGGACCTGCTGGACTTCGACGAGATCGAGACCCTCGCCCGCGTGCTGGCGCAGATGGGGGTGGACCGCATCCGCCTGACGGGGGGCGAGCCGACGGTGCGGCGCGGCTTCCTCGAGCTGGTGGCGCGGATCGCGAAGGCGAAGGCGTTCGGCCTGCGCGACATCGCGATGACCACCAACGGCTGGAACCTCTCGAAGATCGGGGGGGACCTCCGCGCGGCGGGCCTGGACCGCCTCAACATCAGCCTCGACACCCTGCGCCGCGACCGCTTCGTGGAGCTGGCGCGGGTCGACCGACTGGACGAGGTGCTCGCCGGGATCGAGACCGTCGCGGGCATGGGTTGGCTGCCCCTGAAGATCAACGTCGTGGTGTGCAAGGACCGGAACGAGGACGAGGTCGCCGACTTCGTGGCTCGCTTCGCGCACCTGCCCGTGACCATCCGGTTCATCGAGTACATGCCCTTCGGCGAGTCGCGGTTCCCCCTGGTGCCCTGGAGCACCACCCGCGCCCGGCTCGAGGAGCGGTACGAGCTGAGCCCCGTCCAGGGGCCCGCGGGCAGCGGCCCGGCCGACTACTGGGAGGTCGCGGGGACCGACGTCGTGGTGGGGTCGATCGGGGCCCTGTCCCGTCAATTCTGCGAGGCGTGCAACCGCGTCCGCATCACGTCGGACGGCCGGCTCAAGAACTGCCTGGCCTACGACCCGGACATGGTCTCGCTGCGCGACGTCCTGCGCGGCGGCGGCGACGACGACGCCCTCGAGCTCGCCATCCGAGCCGCCATCCGCAGCAAGCCCGAGGCGCACATCGCGGGCGAAGACGGCAGCAACCCCTTCGAGGGGCAGATGATCCAGATCGGCGGCTGAGCAGGGGGCGCGCGCCTGCCTTACCCCACGGCGCCGCAGTAGACGTTCATGCTGCCCTCTCGAGCGAACCCGACGAGGGTCATCCCCGCCTCGGCCGCGTAGTCGACGGCCAGGCTCGACGGGGCCGAGACCGCCACGATCGCGGGGATCCCGGCCATGGCCGCCTTCTGCACCATCTCGAACGACGCGCGCCCGGACAGCCCCAGGACGTGCCCCCCCAGCGGCCACTCCTCGCGCAGGGCGAAGCTCCCGAGGATCTTGTCGCAGGCGTTGTGGCGGCCGACGTCTTCGCGGATGAGGCGGGCGGCCCCGTCGCGGGTGAACAGGCCCGCCGCGTGCAGCCCGCCCGTGGCGTCGAAGAGGGACTGACCCGCCCGGAGCGCGTCGGGGATCCCCGCGACCACGGCCGCCGACAGCGAGATCGGCGTGACCGGGGGCGCCAGCAAGCGCACGGCGTCGAGGGTCGTCTTGCCGCACAGGCCGCACGACGACGAGGCGTAGACGTCGCGACGGGCCGCCTCGAAGGCCTCGCGATCGGCGCCCTCGGCCAGCACCCGCACGATGTTCCCCTGGGCTTCGGCCTCCACGTCCGTGCAGTAGGCGACCGACAAGACCTGGTCGGGGTCGTTCAGGATGCCCTCGGAGAACAGGAAGCCGACGGCGAGGGCGATGTCGTCGCCCGGCGTGCGCATCACGACCGCCACGGGCTCGTCCCCGAGCCGGATCTCCAGGGGCTCCTCCACCACCAGCCGGTCCTGGACGACCGTGGCGCCCGCCGGGGTTAGGCGGCGAACGGTGCGCTCGGCGAGTGGATCCCGGGCCATCGCGGGAAGGGTACCCACGCTCTACAATTCGCGCGTGGTCGCCTTCGCGTGGAACATCGTCCGGTTCTCGGTCTGCGCGAGCTGCGGTCTCGGGCCGGACGGCGGGCTCGGCCACCTCTGCCGGGGCCGGTGGGGCGACGTGCGTCGGGCCGCGATCCCGGCCATGGAGCCCGACGGCCTCCCCCGTCGACGCCGCCTGGAGAAGATGTCCGCGGAGGCGCTCCGCCGCGTCGGGCGCGTCCCGTTCCCCATGCTGCGCCGCGGCGACGCCGAGTTCCTGCAGCTGACCTGGGACGACGCCACGAAGCTGGTCGCCCGGCGGCTCGGCGGCGGCGGGACGCTCTTGGAGGGCGACCGCGCCCTGTCCGTGGAGGCCCGAGACGCGGTCGACGCGCTGGCCGCGCGCCTCAGCCCCGGGGATCCGCTCCTGATCCTCGGCTCCATGCCCTGCGAGGCCGCCTTTCGAGCCCACGTGACCGAGCTCCTCACCCCGGAGATCGTCGCTCCCGTCGGGGACGAGGTCGTGGTCCTCCCCGCCCTGTCGCGCTACTCCCAGACAGGGGGCGCCCACTGGCGCGGGCCCGACGACGTCGTCCGATACAGCCCCGAGATCCGCGGGAACCCCGTGCCCGGCGCGCGCCCCGACCACGAGATCCTGGGCACCCTCGCGGCGGACCTCCCCACTCCGGGCACCCCTTTGCATTCGGAGCCCGTCGGGGGTCAGTGATACAAAGAATGCCGATGCGCACCTCTCTTCCGGCCGCGAGCGCGGCCCTCCTCCTCGTGGCCGGGTCCGCGCAAGCGTCCTCCATCGAGCCCTCCAACGCGGCCG
>Ga0209992_10000871_pt1 | contig 36581 bp, 62 predicted proteins | sample 2SBtaG_2_FD_182564 | JGI IMG/M metagenome (GOLD analysis project Ga0209992, IMG submission 182564) | Deep subsurface microbial communities from Kolumbo volcano to uncover new lineages of life (NeLLi) - 2SBTROV12_ACTIVE470 metaG (SPAdes)... | ecosystem: Environmental > Aquatic > Marine >...
CAACGTGTTTCTGAAAACGAATCAACACCGTCTTGAACTTTAATTGATTTTACATTACCAATTAATGTGTAACCTGTTCCACCAGTTCCATGATTACTATTACCAATTTGAATATATCTTAACCCTGTCACAGTAGATGGTAGATTTGATATTGTGTAAGAAGTGTTACTTGTATAATCTGAATTTGTGCCAACTTTTATCACACCTGTTGTTGTACTTTGTCTTGTAATTTCAATATAACAATCCCCTGTGGTAACACCAGTATCACCACCTGTGTATAATGATGAAGCACCACCACCATCTGTCCAAAAATTCTTTTGTCCGTTTGCTGTTCCCATTATATTCAATCCTTGCCCTGAATTTTTATAAAACATACAGAATATTCTATCGGCATTTGATGTTGTTGAAATATTTCCTGCTGTATCTGTAAACTGTATGAATATAGCACCATCATTATTTGTTGTTGTATTATTGATATGAATACGTGCCACCCATTTCGTATCAGATAATGCACTTCCTAAATCATGTATTGTACTAGCTATGGTAGATGAATTATTGTATATTGTATAATCTAATTCAGAACCATCAGAATCTATGTATGGATTTCCATCACTTGATGTTCGTGTTGATGTCCAATCACTTGTAGCCATACTTACATTTGTTGTTGTATTCCCAATTACTCTACGGTAAATCTTACGAGTATCTGTTTCTTCATACCTAGTATTTGCAGGAACGTTTGTTAGTGAATCTTTTTCATCTGCATAATTATTCATACTAATTTGAACATCACTTACTTCCCAATTACCTGCGTGATACCCTGACCAACCTTCTAATGTGAAAGTATCTATTGAATCAGTTGTTAACCAATCTGACGGAAAATCAACCGATTGATATGTTCTATCTGCATTTGTTCCATTTGTTCTATCTGATAAAGTAGGAAACATAGTTAAGACTACATTTGAACCATTACCAACAAATCTATAATATTTTGTAGTTCCTGTGGCTTGAAAACTTGTTGTATCTGTGAATGTATTATTTGTGGCTACTGTTTCAACTTTTACTCTAATATACGAACCATTTTCAAAGGCAAACATTAATCGTTTAGCATTACCTGAAATATTTCCATCTGCTGTATTATCAGAACCAAAACTCACACCACTATTATTTGCATTATCACCTGAATTTCTTGTGAATGTAAAATCAATAGTGAAAGTTTTTGCATTGTATGAATTTGATAACGTTCTATATGCTTTGGCATTATTACCACTACCACCTGATTGTGTCATTACAACTTTACCTGTCGTATCAGTTGCAGTTGTTTGTGAAGCGTTGCCTGATGTAGTAAATGATGAATTGAATAAGTCTTGTTCTGTTGTCACAGTTGAACTTTCAGCACTAGAACTTCCTTGCCATCTTCCACCTGAAAGAGCTTCAACCATTGTGAGTTCCCTCACGCAATTTGGACTTCTTGTGTATCGCTTCCGTTTTTACGTATGATACAGAAAAGTCCATCATTGTTTGTGTCAATTTCTTTAACGTAAAATCTTGCATTATTTGCTGATGGGTTTGCAGGTTTAGTTTGAACTGTCATGTCATAGTAGAATCCTGCAAAGTTGTGAACCTCTGACCATGGAGTATCTGAACCACTTGCTGCACTAGCCCATGATGGAATAGAAGCACCGTTTGCAAAAGTTAAAACTTCCCCATCAGGTGAAGCAGGTTTTGCTAATCTTGTTAATACACCACTTGAGTTTCTATAATAAACATCACCAGAAGCGTCTGAACCAACATTGATTACAGGGCTTGTTAATGTTTTGTTTGTTAATGTATCTGCTGAAACTAATGAAACTAATGTAGAACTTGCACCTTTTGGTAATAACATTGTATTTGTTTGTGCTTGTCCATGTGGTTGTGATTTTATTGTTTGACCGTGACTGTTTGCTGTACAGTTTAATGTAATAGCACCATCATTGGTATTTCCTAGAACTTCAATTACACCTGTGCCATCTGAATCTAATTGTAAATTACCATCTGTGTTTGTGACCTCTATTTTGTTTGCGTTCATTGTCATATTATCGACAGTGACTTGACCACCTGTGATTGTTCCTGTTGTTGTAATTGCACTTGCACCATTGTTAATAGCACCAAATCCACTTGTAATAGAACCAGAATCTAATGCCCCTGTTGTGACTATGTTTGATGATCCTGCTGTTGGTGAAGCACCAATATCTGTTAAGACTTCACTAGCACTTCTGCCTTCCATTGTAGTTCCATCTATTCTAATAAAATCATTGTCAACAATACCTGAACCAGCTTTTGTGACATTACCTGATGATATGCCAAAAGTTAGACTTGCTTGTTTTCCATCTAATTGTGTTTGTGCATTAGAAGATAAAGTATTGATATATTGAAATTCTGCACTTGTGACAGTTCCATCTGCAATCTTAGTTGCGTCTATTGCTGCACTTGCTTTGATGTTTGCATTTTCAACATTAGTTAGATTGTTTCCTGTTGCATCTGCATCATAGGTTTTGTTTGTAAATGTTGTAGTAGAATCTGCTGTAATAATTCCAGCTTCACTAGGACTTTGATTAATCCATTTAGATGTCGAATTGTCATAAGCAAGTAAATCGTTATCTGCTATACTTGTAATATTTACGTCACCAATATCATTTAGAGAATTGACTACACCACCACCATATTGAATCCATTCCTTGTTTGAACCGATAGTTCTACACATTAAGATTAATGGACTTGTTGTGGATAGTGTTTCATTTGCTGCTGATAATAGTCTAATCTTTCCTGCACCACCACCTGCGTCATGTGTAATAGTGACAGATGTTGCAGTTGATTTTGCTATAAGATAGATAAGGTCAAATTCGTTTGTGTCTGTTGGTGTAATTGTATTAAGTGTGCCATCTGCTTGAATCTCAATTAAAGTTCCTGTTGCTGCTATTGCATTAGTTGATATTGTTGCTGATTGTTTTGTAAAACCAAGCATACCTGTTTCTGATTTGTCATGGTCAGCGTTCCAAGCGTTAACTGAAACTTGTTTAGAATTATCATTTGATCCTGTTGCTGTGACAGAGTGTGTTGTGACACCATAGCTTGTTCTAGCCAAGTGTTATCACCCTAACGTCAGCGTCCAAGTGACCTGTAATGTGTCCCCACTTACTAATGCCACAGATGTAAATGTGGCTTCGTGACCTAATATTCCTGTTGATGAGGCATTTAGGATTCCACAAAGTTGAACTGCTGAAAATGTTGCACTTGCTGTAAATGTTTTAACCAAAGTTGTGACGTTTGTTCCTGTATTATGTGTAGGACTAGAAATTGCTCTTGATAATCCACCTGAATTAATTTCATTTGCAACTGATGTATGAGTTGCATTTGCACCACTAGAATTTTCTGACAATGCTACAAAATTACAACCTACACCACCTGCACTTGTGTTAGTATAACATTGTGCGTGGAAATAGTCACGTCCTGCATTGGTCAATAAATTATGTTTATTTTTACAAAGTATCTGTTCGTTTTCTTTTCCTGCGTTTTTAATTACTGTGACATAACCATGTATTAGTTCATGTTCGTGTGTGTCATTACCATGATTAACTGAATAATCAAAAGCGTCACCGTTGTTAATATTTTCCATTAAGCTCATTGGTCTTTGCACCCCTTACATACAACATTAGGATATGTTTTACCGTTTTTTAATTTGCCTGTCCAATTAAGTTTGGTTGGTTCACCACAAATAATACATTCGCCTGTGCCTGTGTATGTTTTTTCTACTTTACCAAGATGTTCTATCCATTCTTCGATAGTATTGCAGGAAAAATCATTTTCAAAATCTTTGAATGTGCCTTCCATGTGGTGTGTCATATCAATAATCAATTCCTTTAGGGATATGAGAACTATTCAAGAAGTGGATCACTCTTTAATGGTTCTGTCCTATATGCTCTCTTTACTGCTACTCTTTTGGTTCTGTTTGTTGGATCTGCTGTGAGTATGTTTACAAGTGTGTTGAATGTTTCCTTGTATTTCTCGTCATAGAATTTTGCTGCTTCAAAGTTCTGTTTACGTGCCATGTAAAGACTTGCAACATATTGGTTTGTAGCTTGTTGTGCTGTTGTTAAATTTCCACCTGTTAGTGGTAAAGCTTCTGCATAAGATGTCATTTGATTAGTAAAATATTGATCAGCTTTGTTTCCAAGCTGTTCCAAAATACCGTCCTCACTTTCAACATTTAATGGGACATTAAGCAAATCTTTTGTGTCCTGTAAGACAAAATATGTAAAAGCCATTACTGTTCTGATTCTGCCTTTTCTATTTCTGCTTGTGTCATTTCTCTAAGGGTTTCAGTGTTTCTGACGTTAGTGTTTCCACCACCTTGAATGATACCTTGATGTAGTAATTTGTATAATGCAAATCTATTACCTGTTAAGTTCTTTTCCATAAACTCTGTTCCTGTCATAATAACATTGGTTGATTACAAAGTTAAAGAGAACTAATAAAAAAAAGAGAATATGAATTAGAAGTTTCCTGCTAATTCGTCTAATGCTTCTTTTGTAAGACCATACTGCGTAGAATCAATTCCCATATACTTTATGATTTGACTTGCTCTCATCATGCTGAATTTACAATACCAACCTGATGTGACACCACAATCGTTGCAATAATCACCGTCAGGATAATGAAAGCGTCCTTCACCTTTTGCAAATTTCTTTTCGCAGACATGACATTCTTCTGTCATTTGTGTCTAAACCCTAGTGTTTTACACTGTGCAGCTTCTGTAATGCAAAAGAATAGGTGTCCATCTTCTTCTAGTTTGATGATGTCTTTATGGTCGTCTTTTGCTTGGGATAGAAAAGCAGGTTCACCACATTCAGGACATTTTACACTTACACATTTGAAGTCGCATTTGTTGTCGTAGCATACTTGTATAGTCGTCATTGATTTGAATATTTATGAATACTATTTAAATGTGTAAAAATGGTCAGTTTTGTGTTTTTAGTAAAAAAAAGAAAAAAGGAAAATGGAAATTAATCCAAGTTATTATACGTCTATGCTGAACAACCTGTCATTTTACGTCCTGCGTCATTAGTGGTCTTCAATGGTTGTAAGAATTGTCTAATTACATAACCATCTGCACCTCTGAATGGATCTCTAAATGCTTCTGCAACGGTTGCACCTTCACCTAACAACATAGTTGATTGGTCAAAGAGTGTTGCAACAGTATTTGTAAATCCAACGTCCACTACTGTTTTTACAGTTGGGACTTTTGGTAGGTCGTAAACGTTTCCTGACATTTGTAGGTCGTCAGGTCTTGTTGCTGCATGAATAAACGTGTTTGAAAGATAGTCAGAGATTACTCTTGGGTGAACACACATCACATTTGGTCTGAAATGGTTGTCTGTAATTGTTGAGATTACATCAACTATGTCGTCCAATGGATTTCTGTTTGAAAAGTCACCTGCTGTTGTCATAGCACCCCAATCACCTTTTGCTACTGCTGTGAAAGTTTCAATTTCACTAACGATTTGTTCGTTAGCTGCTTTTGCTAATGCACCACTTGCTTGATCAATTTCAAAGCTCAATGGTTCAATAGTTGCCTTTAATCTACTTTCGTCAGATTCGTAAATGCTGACAACGTTTTTCCACAAACGTAAGTTTGCTTGTGTAAAGTTGTTAGATTTCTGATCTGCTTCTTGTAGTTCAGGAACTTTCTTACTTGCAGAGAATTTGTCTGTGATTGGCACGTTGAGTTGTAATTTTGGAACAGGAACTCTGCGTACAGCGTTGATTGCTGCATAGTCACGCCATTGTCTTCTAATTACTTCGTCCAATAGTTGGATTACAGTAATGTTTGACAATGATGTTGCGTCAATGTTTCCTGAACGATAATCACGTTCTGCCTGTCTAAATGTTTCATAATGGATTGGTTCAATTCTTCCTTCGCCCATTTTCAATTCAGGATTGAGTTTTGCGATAGGTGTCATTGATTGATCTCTACTGAAATCAACACCGTCCTTATCGTGGCTACCCATGTAGAATTTACGGTTGTATGGGGAATAGGTGATTGCTACGTTATTTCGTGCCATCTAAAATCCTAACCTCACTATGATTGTGTCGCCGTCGGCTGCGTCTGTTGGTTCTGCTTCCTCATTTTCGTGACCAATATATCTTCCCAAGTGTGTTTCTGCTGCAAATACACCTGTTGCTGCAACACAGTCAGAGTTGTTGTCTGCCTTTACGGCTTCGCCAACTTTTACTGCACCACCTGCTTCGGTGTAAATGTAGGTATTGCCAACTGCACATCTAATTTCTTTGTCACCTGCTGAACCACTAGAGTTGTCAACTGTTTCAAGAGCAATAAAAATTCCTCTTGCAACTGTTCCAACTGAACTGGTTGCTGCAACTGCACGTCCATTAGCGTCAAGTGCTACTGCTTTACCTGCTGTTAAACTTGTGGAAGCTGCCACATTAAATGATTGGACTTCGATACCTGTTGATCTAGCCAATGCACCTTTTGTTGCTACCATTTTTAATCATACCCCTCGCTTATCTTTTTGAAAATAGAATCGCCTTTAACAGAACTATCTACACTTGCTTGTCTTACAGTAAATCTTGGTTGAGATTTTGCTGATACAATACCTTTGTAGTTTTCTGCTAAGTCGTGTAATGTGCTAATGTCTAGTTTTGCTAGTTTAGCATATTCGACTTGCTCATCAATTTTTCCAAGTTGAGATTTTGCGTCTAAGATTTGATCAATCAATGGATCAACTTCTGCTGATTTGACTTTGGCTTTCAAAGCTTTTAACTCTGATTTCAATGATCTTACTTGGCTTCTTAGGGAAGCGTCTTTCTTATCATCTTCATCTTCGTCAGCGTCTTCTTTTTCCTCGTCTTCATCATTTGCTTTAGACATTTCTTCTTTGTGCTTTTTTTCTTCGTCTTCTGCTCTCTTTGCTCTTGACTTTTTGGATTCTTTATCTTTAAGATATTCTTCCTGTCTGTCTGTCAAATCAAGCTTGTTTTCGTCTTCTGCTTCATCTTTCTCGTCTTTTTCTTCTGCGAAAAGATTTCTTCGTGTCATGTCTTGACTTTCCTTAATTTTTTTGGGCTTATGAGAAGTATCTTTTTTGTATTCATCTTCTGTCACGCCTATCTGCTTCTTCTTTAGCAGCTTTTCTTCTGTAATATTGTCTAATGATTCCTGTGAGATATTGGCATTTTCTGATATATCAGGGCTATTTTCTTTCTCAATGGTGTTAGATTCACCACATTCTGAATAACAAATGGCTAGTGCCTGTTCATCTAGTTCTGTTCCTGATTCAACTTTCTTCTTAATGCAGCGTTCTACACACTCGTTTGCTGCTATGATAAACTCTTTTTTCCCTGCCTTTATTGTGGTAAATCTGCCACACGTTGACCTACTTGCTTGAACTCTTGATAATTGTGATAAGCAGGTTTGTGAACCACCTGCACATTTTCCTTTAATCTCTGCCTTATCAACACCGTATGCAGGATCTTTTACTGCTGCTACGTGTGCTGCTTCAAATGAAGTAATAATAGAATTACCATCACGATATTCCTCGTTAATGTTATCAAATACAATACTTGGTGATACAAAATTAACGTCACCTCTTTTCAAAATTTCTGCTGCCTTTGGGTTAGTAATCTCTGCTAGTCCCCATGCCTTTCCTGTTCTTTTCTCTATGCCTACTTGGATAATATCACCTACTCTGTATTTTTCCTGTTGCACCATTAAATCATCACCACTTGCTGCTGTTGGGTGGTCAAAGTCAGGTGTCAATACAAATGGTTTACCAATAAAGGAATTAAGATGTGAACGTAATGCTTTCTCTGTGACACCCCATCTGTTTAGGTTAAGGGAAGCGTCTAATAGAAAAAACTTGATGAAGTATTTATCATCATTCTCGAACTCGATTAATGCCATGCTATAAAATCTAAATCTACTATTAAGAGAACTATACCTGTGGCTATACCTGCACCTGCAAATGTTGCTAATGCGTCCATAATGTCAGGCTTTCCATGTCCCATATTATCAATCAGTTCCTTTCCTACACCGAAAAAGAACCCTGACAATATCATTGGGAAATATAATACGCCCATAATGCTTAGGGCAAATCCTACAATAAAATGGGCTAGTTTATCATTCATATTTTGTTTAACCACTTTCCAATTAATTCTATACTTGCGTCCTTGTATGGATAATCAGGTATGTTTTTTTGCCATGCGTCATTCTCTTTCATGGTATCTATGATCAAGTCTAGTTTTTTCTGTGTAAGGTATTTTCTATGTTCTAACAAATATTTTTCTCTTTCCTTATCGTTGAGTTTCTTTGATGGCATACCTCTTTGTTTTATTCTGTCACTTGATATGTCTGTGACAATCTGTCCTGTGTCCTTTTCAACATAATAACATCTGCAATTAGGGTGGGTATCGTCAGGGATTACAGGTCTTAATGGATCATCTATGTCAAATTCTAAACCTGCTAATTCGATACAAACTTTATCATCTACCTTGTTATCTCTTTGCGTTGTATAGACTACCTTTGATGGTTTTTCTTCATCAAGGACATCAAACATACTAATTGCATTAACATATCTTGCTAATGCGTTTAATTCTTTAAGATTCATAGTAAATGTTTTCATGGGTTTCATTACCATTTTCATCTATAACCCATTTTTGTGCAGTTGAAGCTTCTTCTTCATTATCTACAATGTTACCCTTATTATCAAAGAATAAAATGATAGTTTCTGTCATTATTGATGAAGTTCCTCATAAGCTTTAAAGTATTGTTTAAGACGTGGATTAACATCTTTTACTGTCTTTGTCCCTGCTATTAATTCTGTAATTGCAGAATGTGTTTCATTTGCATATATTTCCTTTGACCAATTCTGAACATTTTCATTTGCATAGAAATCTTTTTTAGCTTTCTTTATTTCGTCTTTTGTGAAAGCCATTGATTTTTTCATTCTTTTTTCTTTTGCCTTCCATGCGTTATCTATATTTTTTTCAGGGTTAGAAAAACTTGCAACATAATCATTCAGTGGGTAATTTCTAATCTCGTCAGAAGATATGGTATTAGTAAATTTACTAATTTTGTCAGGTGATTCTTTTTTAATATTGTCAAATTTTGCGTGAGCAAGTTCGTGTTGAATTGTGTTATAAATGTGATCTGTTCTGTTCATACCAACACTACTATGTATGTATATTTCCAATTCACCTGTGCCTGAATTGTATGAACCTGCATTTACACCACCAACAGAATAATTACTTTTTTTTACAGACGAAATATTTAGACTACTAATTTGATTACGATCATCATCTGACAAACCATTCCAAGCGTCCCTAACTGCTTTTAATTGTAGGACTTTTTGTGTGGGTGTTGTGGAAATATATTTATCATAATTTTTAAGTTCTTTAGATAAAGAACTACTTATTTTAAGTTGTGATTCATTTCTAAACCCAACTTTACCATACCCCTGTGTGTTTTTTTCAATAGGTAATACAGGCATTTCTTTGTATATTTTTTCCATAACATCTGTGTTATTTTTTGATTCTGTAATTTTTTTTCTTAGTTCTTGTGTTTCCTTAATTGCTTTATCTAATGCTCTGTAATGCCCTGTATCTTTACTATAATTATCACGACTAACTCTAAGATATTCTTCATAATCTTCATTAATCTCTAATTTTGTATTAATCATTTGTTGTCTAATATCCATACGCTTATTGACTAATTCCTGCTTTATTTCCTTTTCCTGCGTTTCTTCTACTTCGTTATCTAGTTTTTCATCTTCCTCGTCCTTATCATCTGCGTCAGGATCTTCGGTGAATTGACCGTCAGGATCTCTAGGGTGTTCGTGTTCTTTAAATTCCGAAGCGTTCAGAGCTTTTTTTTTTCTTGGTCACTGACAAGTCCTTCTATCTTGTCTAGTATGTCAAGCTTCTTTGCGTCTAGTGCTGATTTAATTAATTCACTGTCTATTGCCTTTGCAGACACAGGTGTTTGGTTCATGGTCTTGTTGAGTTGTTTATTGACAATATCCTGTGGTGTGTTTACAGGGACATTGACACCTTGTTGGTCAACCTGTGGGTTTGGGCTTTGTGCCAACTCTGTCTTAAATTCTTCCAAGTTTAGTAATTCTAATAATTGGTCGTCAGGCATATTTGGGAATATTCCTTTAATTCTTAATACTGCGTCCACTAGGTCAAACCATGATTCTATTACGATTGGTTCAAACTCTGCTCTTACTCTGACCTTTTCTAATATGTCACCCATGCCCATCTTGCGTAGGTTTCTTTCATACCATTGTTGAGAAACTAAATCACTAATCCATTCACGTCTTGCTTTTACAACACCTTGAACAAAGAACTGAATCTTTCCGATTAATGTAGCCCTGTTTTGATCTTCTTCCCTACCCAATAATGCACTAGGAACTGCAAAGTTTCCAATGATTATTCTTTCGTAGAAGGAAGCCAACTCTACCATTTCCTTAATCTTAGGATTTAGGTCTAATTCTTTAAACTCAATTTCATCATTTGCGTCAACTGTGACAGCATTGAAAGCACCTGAATTTAATGAATCCAATAATGTAGCAGCGTCATTTTCTGCGTCTGCTTTTGTGCGTCCCATACGCTTCAAAATAAACATACCATATCCTGCCCACATGGAAGTAGTTATTTCAGGCATATCATATTCTACAATTCTACGCCATGCTCTTGCTGCACCTACTATTCTTTGCATTTCAGAATAGCCATACCACATAGTTCTACGTCTTGGGCTATCAGGTCTGTTTACACAATATATCATTTCATTAGGCTTTAGTTCATCTGATGGGAATGTAGTAATTACTTTTTCAAGTGACCAATTCTTTTGGTCTAAAAATACTCTGCCCAAATCTCTTGGGTGGATAATCTTCAAAGCCTGTGGTAATCCGTTTCCTTCAAAGGCTATGACACATCTGCCAAATACTATGGTCATTGTGATAGCGTCCTTTAGTTTCTTTTCAAAGTTAATCTTTTCATCATAGTGAATTAATTCGTTTAGTTCATCTTCATATTTTTTAAGTTCTTTAGATTTCTGTTCATCATCTAATCCATGATCATCAATCAGTTCAAATGTTGGTTTGATACCACCACCAAATGTATATTCAATTAGTTTATCTATTGTTGCACCTGCTACACTAGAACCCCAAGCGTCCTCAAAGAACTCTAAGTCTTGGTCAGTATATGGTGGGTTGGAATACATATTGAGCATTGTATTTGCGTCTAATCTTTTGGAAGCAGAAGCGTATGTTTTTGGAACTATGTCAGGATAAGTTTTCTTTGAGATAGTTCTGTGTGCATTACTCTTGATTGTTGCTGCTTTCTTAGTAGTTTTTTTTGTAGTCTTTCTAGCTACCATATAGGTAAAAATAAAAAAGAAGGATAAAGAGAACTAACTTAGCCCTCTAATTCCTTATCACATAGATATTCAATAATTCTATTGCGATTAGGTAATCCTGAAATTTTGTCTTTGTTTTTGCTTCTAACTCTTTCTAATTTCAGATATACTTTCTTACTAAGGTTGAGCTGATTCCTTTCCATAGTATTCATAAAAATACAGGCTATATAACGTTAATTATACACATAAATACATACATATTCTATTTCATTTATGCCTGAACAAGAAAACCTACTTGTTGAAAAAACTACTATTGTCAAGAACAATGAAACATTGAAAATAAAGGCAGTTCCTTTTGCTAAGGGACATAGACTTGAGATACAGTTAGCAATAAATCCTGACAATCCTATGGATTTGGATAAGACTTTGCTACCTCTTGAAAAGTCAGTAGTCAGACAAGCAGTTGCAGGAATGACCAAGATTGTCGAAGCACCTCTATCAGAGGGTGGCTTAGGTAGTCATATTATCGTTGATGAGTAATCATCAACTTTCTTTTTTTTCTATTTTCTCTTGTTGTGCTTTTATCTGACGCATTTTCCTTTCTCGTTTTTTGTCTAGTTTGACTAAATCTGCCAATAGTCTGTCAAATCTTTTCTGTGCGTCACTAGGCATTGTCTTTCTTTTCGTCCTCTAATTCTTCCATTAAGGTCATAGCCATTACGCTTACTTTTCTAAATGTTGCATGGTCGTCTTCTGTTATCTCTTTCCCACCTGCAAATGCTAATTCAAACCAAGCCATAATTTTCTTGTAATCTTTAATTCTTAATGATAACTCTACACTCATGGTCTATACACTTCCCTGCTTAATGATGTCAACCCATGTGGGACACCTGTGCCATACACATCTTCTTCTTGTATTGTGAATTTTTTACTCACTACTGTCTGTTTCTGTGAAAATCCATCTGCACCTTTAATGAATGACCTGCCAATAAAACACGCTAACATTAGTGCCATTACGGTATCATCATGCTCTGTTCCCTCTGCCCTGTATGATACATTACCTGCTTCTGTAATATGTTCACTGAATATTGCTATCTGTCTTTTCAATTCCTCTACGTCCTTGTTGGTTGTCTTTGGGAACTTTATTCTGTTTTGTTGAAACATTCTCGCCATGAACCATACCATCTGATTCTTTGGCATAACCCTACCTGTATTGATTTTAGATTGGTCTTTAGTTTCTCTAGTGGTGAATGTTGGTATTACATTAGGGATATGGTGTCTATACTTTAGTTCTTCAAAGACGTGTTCACCTGTGTTGTTAATCTCTACCACATAGTAGTTGAATGGTTTCTCATCATGTATCTTGGATATTAAATTCTCTACCTCTATGTATTTTCTGCCAAGCCATGTCTTGACACCCAATACGTGTATGTTATTATTCTTAATCTCAATTCCTACAAATGCAAAACTATCTCGCATTTTACCACTGTCAATTCCTGCTATTCTCATTTTACACACCTACGCAAGTATTGAAGAACCAATTTGTAAACCAATACCAACCACCATCATTACATATCAAAATTTAGCACCACAACCTTTGCAAGTAGAAAATCCTTTACTTGCACCGTCATTCTTTCCCCATGTCCAATTCCAACCCTGTGCCTTCTTGCATTTAGGGCATGGTTGTATGCTCATTCCTTTTCTACCCACACCCATTTGCCTTCTTTCTTAGGCTTTTCAGTTAGGGATAGCAAGTTGTATGCGTTGCATAGTTTGTAAACTAATTTAGTCCTCTCAACACCTTTGAGTTCAGAATAGTATAACTCACGTTTTAGGTCGTCTATTATGTCCTGTATTTGTTGTCTGTCAGGAACTTCCCATTCAGGTTCATTGAATGGATTATGGTTCTTTAGCCATTCACCTATCATTTCTATCACCTATCAGCTTTTCTAATATTTCATGTTGTAGCCCTATGGTTTCTTTCATGTAATCAATCTCTTTTTGCTGCCTTTCAAACAGGTCATGTAATGCTTCTATGGAATTAGCATTGGCTTCCTGTGCTATTGTTATTTGGAATAAGTTTGGTAAATCTTCATCATTTATTTTCAATATTCCTCTACCTCATAATCCTCTGTGGATTCGTTAGTAATAACACCAAAGATACTATTCCTTGCACTTGTAAATTGACATCTGTATTCTTGGTCAACGTCAATGTCTGTTCTCTTTAGTTCCTCGTCCATTTCCTCTTTAGTGTAAATCCACCCTATTGCGTTTGTGTAGTCGTAGTGTAGTTTCTTGTAATCATTCTCGCTTATGCTTATCTCATAGAAGAATCCTCTCTGTGAACGTGGTGTAGATACTAGGAACAAATCAGATTTGTTAGTCATAACGATTGGTTCTACTGCGTCTAATACGACACTATCATCTACCAAGCCAAAGTGTGCAGCTTCGTCAATTAGTATAGCCTTAATCTTTGTATCACCACGTATGGCTTCTGAATTACTAGGCAATCCCTCTATCTCTGTGCCATTCTTTAGCTTGATGAGTAGGTCATTTGAATTACCATCTACTGTTTCCTGTATTGGTTTGAATAGTTGTCTAAGCCTACCCATTACCTTTTTTGTGGTCTTTTCCCTAGTTCCTGCAATAATCATTATCCTTCCTGATTCATACTTGTGAAAAGCTTGATACTGTATTATCCTCAAACATATCTCTGTAAGCCCTATCTGTCTGCTCTTGTTTACGTGAAATTTTAGATGTTTATCTGATAATGCCTGTTTAACCAAATCATCTTGATGTGGCATATACTTCATTGGTAGTAATGTTGCAGGGTGTTGTGGTAATCCTACCCTATGTGAGAAACAACAGTTAGGCTTTTCATTGATATTACCACAGAAGAATTTTAGTTTCTTTAGTTCAGCAGATATGTCTTCTTCTACTGCGTCATGATCAGTTTGGAAGCTTGGATATATGTCCTGTATTTTGTATTCCTTTTTGTGTGTCATGTTCTATTACTTCCTGCGAAGCAGCATAATAAGTGGATAACAGTGGTTGGATTGCTACTATACTGTCTAGTATTTTTTGTCTTTTAGTAGGATCTGTTTCTGCATGATAGTTTTCCCATGAGAACTTCATAGCTGTTTCTAGTTGGTCTATCCTCTCTAGGTGTTGTTCCCATAGCCCTTGCTTTTGTAATTCAAACTTACGCTTTTCAGTAGTTGATTTTAATTTGCCCTTGATACGGTAGAACTTTTGTCTATCCATTTTTTTCTTTCTCTTGTTAGTTTCTTGGTGGTCATGAATCCATTCTAATGAATCTGCTTCGTTTAATCTCATCACCATTGTCTGCATTACTAAAATTTCAGTATCATTTAGTGCCATTTTTTACTCACAAATTCATACTTTTTGTATCAAAAAGGAACTAATAAAATAAAAAAGGAAAAGAAAAGTGATGATTACTCATCAACTATTTCGTATCGGTAGATTTGTTTTTTTTCTTTGTCATAGAAAAAGTCGTCATAGCCAAGACTACTTGAGTTTACATCATACTCTGTTTCACAAATAGGACTACCTTTCATTTTGCCTTTTGCTGAAACTACTGTATCATGTGCTATTGCACTTGATACTGTTTTGATGTAATCATACATCTGATTCCATTCTGTGTCATATTTGCCATTTCCAAACAAAACCATAAAGTTTGTTCTTGTTTTTGACAAACCTGCTTTGACACCATTTCCTGTAAAAAATATTCCTTCTTTGAATCCAAAAGGATTATTCTTTTTTGTGACGTATTTTTTTCTACTTCCAAAGCCAAAAGATTCTGCCTTTAGACGCATTTCAGTGTCTATTTTGTAATAGACTTTTTGTGATTCTGCCATACCCACCCTACAAATGTAGTGTTAATAAAGGTATTCATAGGTATTCATGTTTATATAGCCCTTGTTTGTGGGGTAGTTATGGTAAACCCAAACAAAGTCATTGTAGGCTTGAGTGCAAATGAAGTCAACCAATTTGTAAAAATTGTTGATGATAAGTGCAGAGCTGATAATGATTCAAACCGTAAAGCAGCAAAAAGGGCATTACGCAGAACAGTTGGTTCAAGTGGTGTTTCTCTTAGAGAGGAAATATACCAAAAAGCAAACAAAAGATTTGGTGTAAGCAATTACCACAAAAACAGACAACTAAAAAAGAAAAAGGAACAATACAAAGACAAAAAATTGTATGAATTTATCAACAAATTCATAGCAGAAAATAAAACACAAGCCCAAAAAGACAGACAAGTGTTGTTATTCACATTAAGAAATGTGCAAACACAAATGCAATTCCCTATCCTTGCTGAAAACAATAGAGTAGTTATAATACCATAGCTACTCTATCTTTTCTTTTTTATTTTTGCATAAATCATCATGGCTACTGAAATCATTGGTATTACTTCAATCATGTCCACGCCATACAGGAAAAAGTCTAGCACAGGATTAATGTGGCTAATCATTCCCATTTCTAAGTAAAGGTCAGCGTTCCATACCATGTGTGGTATTTGTATGTAAATTATTATTGCCATGACAACAAGTGACTTTGTGGTATGTCTTTCATACCATATCCAAAATCTGTCCCAAGTGTTCACTTGAATATTCCCCATGACCATAACAGTATTTCAATTATTTTGTTCATCTACAATCACTAATTATTCCATCTACATAATCACATTGGTTGGGAATCCAACTAGGTCTTGGATAGCCAAATCCATCTTCACCGTAAATTTTGATTAACATTTGTATGTCTTCATGTTGAACTGACTTTGTTGTGTTTTTCCAAATCTCTAATGAATGATACATGATAGACCTTTCTTGACATTGACCTGCCAAACATGATGGATCATGTAAGTAATAATGCCCTAAACCTAATCCATGTCCAAACTCATGCAGCAATATATTTCTAATGTCAATCATATCCAAATCTTTTGGTTGTAATGTTAGATTCACTTTACTGTCACCACCTATTGATATTGTAATTTTCTGTGGTGGGTAAGCTTGTGTGTATGTTGTGATAAAAGAATACTTGTGGCTACTTTTAGAAAAATCAAATCCTGTTGTGCCAAGTGATGAATCACCACTCAACTGATCAAATGTTAAAAATATATCACATTCAGGAAAATCTCTAGGTGTTTTTTTATCATGTGTATGAAATGGATATTCATATATGGGAAAATCCCAATTTCCATTTGTTGCTTGATTAAGTTTTAGTTCCCATTCCCAAATTGCTGAACGAGTTATGTCATACATATACGGATAGAATAATGGTTCTAATTCAGGATTAGGTGACATAATACAGGACACAGGATTATTGGTTTGGTATAATCCAAGTGTGTCCATGTAATCACCAAATGCTAGTCCCAATAGTCCAAAAATTAAAAGTGAACAAACTACTGCATAAAGTGCTGCAAAGATATACATCTAATCTGCCTGTCTGCTAATATGTTCTAATAGACAAGATTTGCACATCAATTCGTCATGTTCATGACAAGAGCAATCACAAGCCATTTTTTCTTCTCATTAGCCATCTTGTGACAGCTTTGTAAATTCTAGGATTCCATCTTCTTTTGCCATATTTGTCTGTGATTCGTTTAATGTCATATTTGTTAAGATGTAGTTGTCCATTGTAAGACCACCACATTACTGACTTGCTATTGTTTGCGTCATGAGTTAGTCCCAAAGAATGTCCTATTTCATGGATAAGGACGTGAACCATATTCCAAGTCTTGATTGTGGTTCTTGTGCCAAATGGGTATTGCATTGGATATGCTTCATGTGCATTTACAGGGTTGCCATTTAATGACCAAAGATAGTCTTCATTGAATACTATTTTTCCTGCATGGCTTGTTTTAGGATAATAGGCATAAGCCAATGTGCCTTTTTTTAGGTGTTCATCATTTTCGCTTTTGACGAAATTAATGAAAATGTCAGGGGTTTTATTTCCCCTGACACTCTTTAATTTTAAAGGTATTTCAAAATTCCATGTTGACATGGCTAAATTTACTGCCTTTGTTTCTAATGCTCTACCCTTGATGTCTTCACTATCAACTTGTAAAGCATAATAGACAACCTGTTTATCCCATTTGTGATTCCAATGTGTCTGATCTTCCTCTGAAAATTCTAGTTCACCATTGTTGTCACGAACATAACAAATTGCCATAATATAAAATAAAAAAAGAGAATAAAAGAAAAGTTGGTGTCACATTAAGGTTTTTACCTTTTTCATATCCTCTTGCAAACCGTAGTTTGTTGGATATTTTTCCATATACTTTTCGATAGTGTATATGCTCATTTTTTCACCTGTTGGTTCGAGCTCAACACCGTTGTGGTCGCCAAAGTAAATGTCATTTCCATGAACATTTTCTTCCAAACCGTAGATAGAGTATCTACCATTTCGTTTACCACCTGTTGGTTCGATAATGATTTCCTCAACAAACCCTCGTTTGTTATAGGTTTTATGATACCATTCGGCTTTGCATACCACAATATCACCTACTTGATAATTTGGCATATCAAGAGATAGTATTTTTCAGTATATATCCTATTCGTTTCTATGTTTTATCATATCTGCACTTGCTATTCCTAGAATGGCTATGATTGCTGCTGCAAAAATGTCAGGGCTAATTCTTTCAATAACCCCACCTAATGCAACTAAGCCTGTTCCACAAGCTAATGCTAGATATCTTAGTTTTCCTGTGTCCATATTACCAAAAGGCTACCCACTTGAACTTAAGAAGTGGTTGTCGCATTTCCATAGCAAGGTCTTTTCTAACCATCATGTGGTTAAACCAATCAGCAATATCTATGCCTAACATTTCACCTTTTTTCATATCTTTTGGTAGCACCACTGTCAAAGTTTTAAACCAATTAAACTCATCAATGATTTTTTTCATTTCAGGATTGACATTATTTGTCATGTGCTTTGGGGTAATACTGATAAGTTTTGCAACTTTAGCCACATTGTATGTGGTTTCTTCCAAGATGTATGCCATAAGTTTCTCAAATTCCCCTACCTTTTGGCGTTGATCTTGTTGTTTTTCAGCATGAATCATTTTAGCTTCTGCTGATTTTGTGTCTTCATTAATTTTTTTACACATATCTTCTGTGTAGATTTGTTCCAATGTTTCTGCGATTGGTCTATAACGATAATATTTTTTCACTTGGTCTTCTAATAATGCACCCATATCTTTACACAGATTAGCTTGTCTGATTAGCATTTCAGTGTGTGGGTTTGCATAAGGATCAATTTCTTCTTTCTTTTGTTTTTCTTTAATGCTGATTTCATAATGTGCAGTATCAGGTTCTTGTTCTGTTTGTTGTTCTGCAATAGTGTAATGTTTTCCAAGTCTAATCATGTCACCACACTCACAAACTTTTTCAAACTCATCACCAACAAAATTGTGTTCATGAGCTCTCACAGAGGTAGAGCTAAACTTAGTTCCAAATTCACTGTGTTTTTCTTTTTCTGTAAAAAGGTCATAAAACCGTTCATTACGAACATACTTTATGCCGTTTTCTATAAGTTTGGCGTTGATATAAGTAGCAAGGTCTTTTAACTTTATACCATTAATCAACCCTGATTTGACCAATGGACGTGACACATCAATGAGTTCCTTAACCAACTCTGTCTTGGTTTTGTAATCTCTATCACTAACGTCTTGCAGTTTAGCAATTAGTGTATCATGATGTTGTTTTAGCTCATCTAAGTTATCGTCCACTACATGACATAAATAACAGCATAATAAATGGTTGTGCTAATCAGAGCAATCAACTTCGCCACCACATTTGAAACATTTTTGATGGCATGGTTGAATATCTACTAAATCAGCACCACATCTTATACATATTGTGTATGTGGTATTCTCGAATATTTGTGAAGACATCTGCTTCCAATAGGTAGCCCAACATTATAAGGGAAGTATGTTAGAAAATCAAGTCCTGTTCGAACCACATTATGCGTTTTATCAGATTATGTTCCTGTTCTATGTCAATATCTTCTTCCGTATCTGTTATGATTTTATGAAAAACTTCATGTGATAATGTTGAAAGAATGTTTGGTATGCACTCTGAATGTGGTCTTAGATAAATTGCAATTCTGTTTGTGTCTTCAAAATATTCACCATAAGTTGAAACATCATCTTCTGCCATTAAGATGAAATCAATTTTTACTGCACCTTTCATAATTCTCGTTAATTACGGTAGTATAACTTTACTTTTCTCTCGTTAATTATTGTGTAGTCTTCATGCCCTAACATACCTTTTTCATATAGATATTGTAATGCTTCCCTAGTTCTTCTGATGTTAGTGTCTGCAAAATCTTTGTCTTTGATTAGTTCTTTGTGAACCAACTCACAGTAGAATTTGTATCTTGGTGGTAATTTTTCAACTAACTCTATGGTCTTGTCTTTGATAGTTTTCTTGCTGTCAAACTTAGCCCATGATGGTATTTCATAAACTATTTTTTTAGTCAATTTTCTAGTTCCCCACAAGCTCGACAATAAAATTTGAACTCTTTAAATAAAAAATTAAAGTGCCAACTACATTGTGATGATTTAATCAATAGTGTTTCACCATTGGTGTCACGTCCACATCTTCAACTATTGGATTAATGTCAATGTGTCCATTAGATTCTACAATTACTTCAACCATTCCAATGTCTGGCATTGTTGGTAAACCACCTTTATACATAAATGGATCAGGTAATTTCCATGCAGGTGTAGAGAATATCATAGTGTTTCTAAATCTTGCTTCTGCATAGTAATGTACGTGTGACCTAACCATTACATCTGTGTGGAATTTTCTTTTGCTGTGATCAAAGTGCATTTTTACCATTTCAACAGCTAGTGGTGTAGTCCTATATTGCCACCAACGTGAAAAACCTACATGATGAGTTGCGTTAAATATTTTGTTATTTACTTCAAAGTTAATTTGATAATCTGTTTTTCCTTTACCACCAAATGCCCTGTATTGGTCAGCGTTTAATTGATTGGCAGTAATTTCTTCAAAGTTTGTTCCGTCTAAATCTACATGATATGGTGAACCTCTTGTCATTAGCATATTGTCATAAGGTATTATTTTGATACATTTTGCAAAATCGTTTATTTCATCACCAAGATGGGTTGTCCATAATCCCCTGCCTAATGAACGTCTGTTGCCACCATCAATAGGTTCACCATTAACTACAAACAAAACAGGTTTTTTGGTAATTTTGTCAGGTATCTTTTCAAAGATTTCCCACAGGGCTTTTTGTTGACTTGTTGGTTTTATTTCTAAACCATCTTCCCTTTCAGGATTTGGGCTACAAAGTGCGTATAAACTACCACAATGAAAATCACTACCAAACAAAACAGACTTTGAGGACATTGATCTACCAAGTATTCTGATAGCACCATCTACTGTCATTTTGTTTTTTTCAATATACTTTATCAGCTTGTTGTGCATAATATCAAGGTCTGATTTTTTACTCATTATTACCACCTTTCAATAGGGCATAGATTTTCTTGCTTTTTGGTGTTCTTGGTTTTGTCCTAAGTTTTGTTCCACAACATTCACACCTTAGTCTATCGGTATCAAAATAAACCCTGCATATAGAGCAGAATTTTTGTCCTAATGCGTATCGTAATCTATTTGACGAACCACCTGCTTTTTTTCTAATACAAATTCCCTTGCAAATGTTAGACATCTATTTTTCCTGTCAATGCTGCGTGAATATAGTCATATTCTTTTCTAAATGTTAAGTCTTTGTCAAACAGTTTTTCAGCTCTCGATAGCCATATTACGCCCATCTTATCTATTTTCTCGTTCATCTTTCTTTATATCACCTATTGCTACTATTTTTTGAATAAATGAAAGAACAATAAATGCAGACAAGTCACCAAAACAATTTTTGAATCCTGTAAATTTTGCTAGTGTTTCATTTATTGTAAACCATAACAATCCTGCCCTAGTATATCTTCTGTTTCTTTCCCTAGTTTTTGCTTCTATTGATGATTCACTGTCACAAATACCATGTATTGCTTCCCCATCTAATTCAATGTAAACTTCCTGACCTGCTACCTGCACAACAATATCACAATTATTAATTTGATAGTATTTTTTATCAAGATATATCTTACGAACTGCCATATCTTGCTCTATTACCCTACCACAACGGTTGCAAAAGACCAAGAAAACGTTGCGTTTAAAGGAAAAATGTAGTTCTGCCAAAGCCATGCAGATTTGGTCAAGCTTTTCATCATCAGAGTTTCTCTCTGATTTTCTCTGCTTACTGCGAATTATTGATTTTTTTCCTTTCATTCTGCCATCAAACATTCAGGACATTTCTTTTTTAACTTATGATTAGGTTTCAGAAGTTTACCACATTTTGAACATGGGACATCTACCATCTTAATCGTGTTTCATTATTAGCCTATGAAATGTAAGTTCTATTAGACCGTCCTGTGTGTCAATGAAGTGTTTGTTGCATTTTTCACAATTCATGAACTTTAATCCTATGTCTGTTTTTACGCTTATGAGCTAAACAATCTTTACAAATTAGTGAATCAGCAAGACTTGAAACCATCTTTTTATTATTACATCTAACACAAAATACATAGGTGTAATCACCATATTTTGGTAAACCCCTTCCTCTACATTTTATACAAAAATAATACTTTATAGAATATTTTGTTTGACGCTTCAATTCAAATGATGATAATTTTCTTCCACAATCTGCGTTTACACAAATATCAGATGATTCTATTCCTATTGAATGTGGCATATTATACACCCTTTGGTTTAGTCTTAAGAGGTTGTCGGTTGGCTACACCACATTGGGGACAAGTTATATCTGATAGTTTAACCTGTCTGAAACAATTTCTGCACCATCTTTTCTGTGTCTTGTCTTGCGTTGCGTGTTTAGTTCTATGCACAGTTTCTTTCTTTTTGTTATAATCCCCTGCTGTAATCCACACACCGTAAGATTCTTTATCACTATTCTTCATCATCACTCAAATAGAAAATAAGATGTTCTTTTTTGATATGCTCTTGTAATTTTGATATTTTCATAGGGGTTCTTTTGTCCCATGCACACCATTTACACACTCTTTCTTTTTCAGGTTCTTCTAGCTTATGCACTTGACATTCATGTGGTCTTCCTTGTCCTTGATGAAATAATCGCCATTTACCTGTCATTTCATGGTAATCCCTATCCCATACTAACTCATCAGATTCAAAATTACAAAACTTACACTTTACCATACTATTCCCTTTTTAGTGGGTATATGTATAAACTTCCTTTAGGAAAAAGAGAGAGAGATAGAGAGTAATCATAATAAAATTTTCTTTCTTTCTTATCATAGGTAATGGAAGGGCATAAGTCTAAGAGCATTGGTTTGAGTTTGAGAAACCATGCAAGTGATATGCCTGTTCTATCTAATAGGTTAGCAGTTGTGATTCCTCTCTCTCTCTCTCTTTTTATTTCTGCTTCACAAGTCCAACACTGTTGTTTCCATTTAGTAGTGTTGAGTTTCTTCTTAAGTTCCTCTGCTTTGCGTCTTTGTTTCTCTGCAACTGTGATAACGTCTTTATCAAAAATTGTTTTACCTGCCATTCTTTTTCTTAAGAACACCTAGTATATCTAAGGCTTCATGGGTTATTTCTTGACCATCTAGTGTACGAAATTTGAGCTTTCTGTTATCTGACCATGCTATCAATAATGTCATTTGCCATTTGTTTTTACAAGCTTGAAGTTCTTCCCTTTCCTTTGGTGGGACATATCCGTTCTTTTTTGCCTGTATTCCTATGGTCTGATTAAACCACCCTGTTTTTACAAATGGTGGAATTGCTGTGACATCTGTAAGACCTTTTGACTTTGGTGAACGTACAACAAAATAACCAAGTTTTCTGAAAAATGCTACTACCCTCATTTCAAAGCGATAGCCTATCAGGTAGTTCTTATTGACCAACCCTTCTAAAATCCTCATTATGACAGGAACATCTACAATGCTTGTCACATTTCACATTAACACAACTTGTGCATTTTAATTTCATGCGTCCCCACACGTTTCTATTGAACGTTGAATACGTTCATACTGTCTTTCTCGTTCCATTTCAATAAGTGAATCAATGTCTTCTTCTTCTGAATCTTCTTTATGAATAGGATAACTTTTCAATTCACTTAATAATTTTAGGGTTTTTTCATCAAGTGGATTGCCATCTTTATCAACAATCACAATAGGTATTTTTTCGTCTTCTTCTGTCATTTCAATGTCTTCCCACACTTTAGACATCTTTTGACGTGTTCAGTGTCCCAATTTTCATGACAGCAAATCATTTGTATTTTCTCTTTCTTGTTTTAACAATTTCTTCATCTTCAACAACCTCATCATCTTCTGCAATTTCTTCTTCTTCTTCTTCTAATGGAATTATGCCAACATCTTTTCCCATTAATGATTCTCTTAAAAGATTGTAATCTAATAATAGAGATAAAACAAGTTCCTTATGTTTTCCATCTATTTCATTCCAATTTTTATAACTCAATGTTTTTTCAAGTAATGCTTCCAAATATCCTATTTCATCAAATGGCTTTCTTCCACTGACCATTTCAGTTTTAACTTTGAAGAAAAGTTCAATTAATTTTTTGTAAAGGTATTGGTTTTCAACTTTTCCTGCTTCTTTTTCTCTATCGTCAAAATTCATATTCCATACCCTTTATCCATTTCACGTTTGTAAGCTTTTACTAATGCTGTTCGTAAATGTTCATCAGAAAAGCCTGATACTTGAAGAAATTTTTCCATAGCTTCACGAAGTTCTGTATGAGTTAGACATTCTTCGTATGTCGAATTTATGAAGTCGTCACAAATTTTACACATTTGGTTTTACCTCTCTAGCCTTCTTCTTTGCAGCATAATAGTTTATTGAATCCTTTCGTGTATATTGAATTAGGAACTTGATTGGTTTGTCAGGATCATGTATTTTTTGGTGACAGTGAAAATGCACATAAGCAATTATTTCAGGATCATAAGATACGTGGTGTTTGATCAGTTTGTTGCCATACCCATCTTGTGGCTTCATAAAGCACACAATGCACATATCAGGAGTGTTTAGGTATCTAGGCATTTGCCCTCACTATTGCCATTGTTTTTTTCCATGATAATGTAGAATGTTTTTTTCCACGTCTTTTGCTTTTTTGTCTTCCACTCATAATAATAACCTCTTATCTACCATTGGTGAACCCACATTGTTTTCACCTGCAACCCATTTATTGCTTTCATTTCTTGGTTCTGTTTCCTCTGTGCATAATGAACACTCAAATGTTTTTTCATTACATAGAACACCATGCTTTACACACTTTGGCACAAATCTCACATCTGCTTGTTTGTGAGAAAAAGGGGAAGGAAGACTAGGTAGGTCATTCCCATTTGTTTCCTCTATTCCTTTAACTGCATTGGGCAAAACCGAATTGGAAATGCGTGTTTGAGAACCTTCTGAATGAATAGACTTTGCAGTATTACCCCATGTTTCAGCAGGTTTAGAGGAAGCTTTTTTGAACTCGACAGGGTATGGCACATTACCACCACATTGTATGTAGTTGGTTATCATGTGTCCAACTATCATTCCCTTTTTGTTCACATCAGTTTCGTTCACATAGTCATTGAACTTGTTGCGTAGTGCCATATAGAATATGGCAAATTGGTCTGTGTCGTCACCTAAAGTTTTTTCACAAGCGTCAATCTTTTCCTTTAAGTCAGGTAGGATTGTTGATTGTTCTGCACTTGTAGGTGGGTTATGAACGAAGCTGTCACCTTCTTTTTTGATGTGACCACTACCGTCAGGATTTTTCCAACTTAGTCTTTTGTTGCCTTGATACTCGGATTCTACTGCCTTGAGTACGACAGTAATTCCCTTTGTGGCACATTCAGGACAAGGTTTTGTTTCCCCTACGGTTTGTGGTCTTGGCATATAGCCCATAACATTAGTGTAGAAATAATGGGTTTATAAATATGCGTATTTGGGTGTATTCAGTATAAAAATAAAAAAAGATTAGAAGGCAGTTTGATTCATTTTATGACCATGTTTCATGTCTTTCTCGGCTTGAAGTTCTTCTTCAATCATCTGTGGTATGTTTTTGCGTATTTCATCAAATCTTCCACCTTCTGCAAAGAACTCATCATTTTCACCTACAATTTCTTGTAAGTATTTTATGTGTTCTTTGTGTCTAATTTTTTCTTTGATTGTTTGTCTGTGTGCTTTTTCTGCTTCTTCTTCCATTTGTTGAATTTTTTTTACTGCTTCTTCCATTTGTTGTTTGTATATTTTTTCCATGCTCATACAATGAATATACATGAATACCATATAAGCATAGATAATTTAGTATGCCTTTTTGTCATACTATTAGGCACAAATCGGTTCTATTTTTTCAACCGTTTTTTTGCATAATCAAAGTTTTCAGTTCATCTATCTTATCATACATTCTTCTATGATGGTCGTCAGCACTCTTTGTTTCCTCTACTATTTGCTGTTCTAATTCTGCTATCTTTGCCATAGCCAAATTACTATTCCTTTCTGCACAGGTAAGCTTCTTTGATATGAACCAAGTAGCTGCACCAATACTTGATACGATTGCTATTATGTATGATAAATTTTCTAGCACTATTTTTTACTTGGTTTAGGCTTATTGAGAACTTCTTTAAGTTGTGCGTTCTCTATCTGTAATGCTCTAATTATTTCCTTATCACGCAACATTAGTTTAACGTATAGGGTTTCTGCGTCATTGTCCATAATTCAACAAAATTTTTACAACTAATTAGGATAACTATGTTGCAAATGCTTTTGCCCATGTGCCATTTGCTCTAATCCATATTCTAAATTGTCCTGATGTTGAATAGTATTGAACACCTACTGCACCGTTTTGATCACCAAACCAACCATTCAAATCAGAATCAGACGGTGTATTTTCTGTATTAGAAATGTAAGGGTGTATCATACTTCCTTCACTACCAACTGTTAATGCAGAATTTTTTACTTGATAACCAATTTCTGTTGCACTTTTTGAATAAACCATATCACCACCTAACAAACTAAATCCTGTTGTAGTCATTGTAAATTCTGTCGTTCCACCAATTTGAAAATTATGACTATCACCTGTATTTACATTGTAAAGTAAACCTGTCGAAGATTGTGAAATGTCATGGCTATAATCATTAAAGTAAATATTTCCACCTAGATAGAAATTTTTCCAAGCTGTTGACGAGTTTCCAATATCTCTTGTATCATCAGTGTCAGGATCAAAATCACCATCAACAATTACTCTAGTATCACCAATGCTCATTTTTCTATCGCCATCAATTTGAAATTCATACCAATCATTATCGTCAGTGATGTTAAACAGTAAACCATCTGAATGATTTAATGTGCTACTGTTTTGGTCAGTCCCAAAATACAATCCACTTGAGAGATATAATGTAGCCCATTCCATTGATGTAGAACCCAAGTTTTTATTTCCACTTGCAGAAGGAAGCAAATGAACATTTACTGCTGTATTAGCCACCAAGTTTGAAAGATTAACATTTGCACCTGATGTTCCTGCTTCTAAATCAATTACTGTGCCATCTGATTTTTTTACACTAAGATTGTCACTGTTAGTTCCATCTACAAATAATGTTCTAGCACCACTAGATGGGTTTGCAGGTGTTGTAGATGAATCATATTGTGCCAATACAAGTTTGGCTTTTCTTGCACTACCACTTGCTATTGCTACACTATCAGTAAAAACTATTCCAGCTTGTGATATTGAAACTTCCTCTTGTGAACCACGATAAATTTTGAATGTGTCACTACTTTGTTCAGGTATTCTAATTTGTAATCCGTATGCAGTATTATTGGTGAATATTGCTTCAATACCATAGTCATTTGTTGTAAGTGCGTCACTTGCACCTGACTTTGCAGCAAATCTTAGTCTATCTACATTTGTAATATCAAATGTGTTCATATCTAAATCTGTTTCAGAAACTTGGAAAACCCCACCACTAGAACCTGAACCTGAACCTGAAACGATTGAACCACCTTGACTTTGTGTGATAGTTCCCTGACTAGCCAAACTGTATAGTGTTTTATTTTGTTCCTGTTGGTCTTTCAGTTTATTGCCAAATGTTTTTCTCTCTTTTGCTTTACCTGCCATTATGAAAACCTCTTAACACCCAATATCTTGCGAACAAATCCACCACGACCACCATCTGTGCCATTGATAGTATAAGTAATTTTTTTAGCTACTAATTTTATTTTATTTGTTGCTTCACCTGTTCCCTGTTCTGCTGATGGAACTTCAACAACCTGTTCATCTTCTAAGAAAAATGAATCACCAAATCTTAGATTAGCAGGACATTCACCTTCTGTTTCTATCTCAAATGCTTGGTATCTGAATTTTTCAATTTCTAATTGTGATTTTGCGTCCTGTTGTAATTGTGTGTAGTTGGTTGTGTATGGTCTTTCCATGAATATTGGTTCAATATTTCTGCCTGTGACAGTTCCACTAGAAGCTGTTAGTTGTTTTGTAAAGTGTAAATTGTCAATAGATAGCCTAGTTCTTTGGTGGAAACCGTCACTTAATGTTGCTAATGGTGTTAAAAAGTCCCAAGCATTGTTTATTTGTCCTTCTTCTGCTGCAAATCTACCTACTTTATCATAGGATTCCATACATTGAATTGAAATCATTTTAAGATTTTTCCACTCAAATACTTCTAATACCTCTAGTTCAGGTGTCACTAAATTGGTCACAACATTACCCCATCTTTTTGCTGCCCTTGCTCTGTAAATTTTAAAGCCTGAAATTGGTAATGATATGTATTCCCATTCTTCATTAAATGCAACCTCAAAGTCCTGTGTGACTACATTATCTGATGTGTCATAACAGGTTGCTCTAAATCTAAATTTACCTTTGAATGGAAAAATTTCTTCATTACTACTACTGTTTATGAAAAAATATTTGAACTTGATAAAGAATGATAATGCTTCCAAAATGCCTAGTTCTTCTGTATCACTTGCGTTAAATCCTGTTTCCCCTGATGGTGTTAAGTGCATATTATTGGTGTCAAGGGTGGGGTTTTTGTATAAACTTCCTACTGTATAGCCTGTTGGTAGATTGTCTGATGTAGTTGGATATGGAAATTTGAAACAAGCCCAAGCACCAACTGCATAGTATTTTCCTGTTGTAAATATTCCACCTAACCATGCTGTGAAAGTATCAAAATGATATTGCCATGCTGTTGCAGAATTTTTACCGTATGAATAATTTGATGTGCTTGAACCTGTTGATTTTAATGATGTAGCTACCCCATCTTCACTAAACACACTAATTGCAGGGTGAAAACAATCATTTGATTTGTCATAGGTGGCATTATCTACTACCCAACCTGTTGACGTTCCTTTCCAAACATAGTTTTTACCTTCATTAATTACTGCTACCTGTGTTCCTTGTGATGGATTTGCTGACCATTGATACATGGTTGACGCTGCTGCACCGTTGTATGGATAGTGTTGTTTCCATTGACTTCCATCATACTGCACAATTACATCTGTAAAGCCTGAAAAATCACCTGAACCTGTGCCATTAACTAACACTCGAAGACCACGATAGTAGTTTCCGTTCAATTTTAATTCAGGTGGAACTGTGCTTGTTGTCTTACAATCAACCCAAGTTCTAAAATGTTTTTCATCTTTAATCACTAAGTTTCCGTCCCAACAACCATGCCAATCAAAACTGATTGTATCTGTTGGATTCCAACCTGATGTGTGGTCAGGTGTTGTATCGTCAGGGTTTGAACCTGAACTTGTCATTAATTTATAGCCATCACCACCGTCATTTCCTGAACCACTAGATGATGTTATTTTTGTTAATGTTGATGTGTATGGTGAATAAATAAAATCTTGACCTACCAAATTACCAAGCTTAATTTCGTCCCACTGACTAGATGTCCAACTTCCTGATGTTGTTGTGTTTGCCTGATATTTTTTACCGTCTGTGTATAGAACTCTAGCACCACTAGGATATGATTCACCTGATTGCCAATCAGGAATTAGTAGAAATGCGTCCTTATGTCCTCTAAACTTTGAGGAATTTGTTGGCATTGTTCCGTATGCTTTTGCACCTTTTGCTATCACTAAACTGCCTGTTTCATCTTCTAAAGTGCCATGTGTTGAGTAAATAGGTAGGGTATCAGTAGGATTTGTAATGGTTGGTGTGCTGCTTTGATTCTCACTGTTGCCTGAACTGAAAGTTTTTAGTTGGATTTTGTTTGCGTTGTATGTTCCACTACCCAATGTTAGATCATCAATAAACTTGAACTCATAGAAATCACCTGCACCACCTGCTGATACAGAACTTCCTAGTTTGTTTACTAGCTCTGTTATTCCGTCATAAGCGTATGTTTCTGCTGTTCCATAATCAAAATTATTTGCGTTCCATTTTGGTAATTCGTTAAAATAAGTTGAACCTGAATTAACTATGTTCTGCTTATCAACTGCAACTTGCTTACTGCCTCTTGACGAGTTATACAAATCACATACATCTTTTGCTACATTAAATGCGTTCTCGTAGAAAAACTGTTTTGCAAAGTGTATTTGCTGTAAATGTCGTTCCATACCCATGAGGTTTACAACCAATCTAATGCCTTCCGTAATAGTTTTCTTCTGTTCTAACGAATCAACCTCGTATATTTTTTCAAATGTTGCACCGTTTTTGTCTGTTAGTTTGATGTAGATTCTGTCAAACTGATTTATTTTTGGTGTAGTTCCACCGTCTGCTGTGATAAATTGACCGTCCCTTGCGTTTAATTGTAATACTGCTGTGTTAATTTCCCCTGTTCCAACATCTGTCATGTTTTCTATTGTAATTACATTGTCTGTAATATCAATAGGTGTTGGAAATGTCCCTGCACCACTATTGTAGTCATTATCGTAAACATACTTGACTTCATAAGACCATGTTGCCATGTTTATCCTAGTCCTGAAATCAATCCATTAAATCTTAATTTACAGGTGAACATAGACCTGCCTGTATATTCGTAATCATCATCAACATCAAAATGTTCCAAGATTAATCCTCTTGCAGAAGTTGGCACTACATTAAACTGTGCTTTACTGTCATTTCTAATTCCAAATCTACCAAATGGTAAATTTCCACTACCTGATTTTAATGTCTTAGGTTCTCTTAACCAATCTCTAAATTGTGCTATTCCTGCTGCTGCTGTTCCACTAGCTGTTGAATCAAAAAATCCTGTAATGTCATATTCTACTATTGCTAATCCTGTGTCCTGTAATGAGTTTGGATTGTTTGTATCAGGGTTTGGATTTTCCTGTGTGACCAATGACATTGTGACCTTGTAAGTTGAAATGTGAGATTTTGCGTCAGGTGATGAAGCATTTCCGTCAAATTCTACTTTCTCAATACTTCCTGTGGCTTCGGTTTCACCTGTATTGTTTAACCTGTAAATACAAATATTTCCTGCCATTATGGTTGAACCCCTAGTGCTTTATCTTGTAATCCTATTGTTGCTGTTCCTGTTTCTCTAACCTGATTTAATGTATTAACTGTCTGTAAGCCACCATTATTTCTGAATCCACCTACACTTGAAATGATAACAGGATCTAACCCTAGTCTTTGTCTTTGCTGTTGTTCTCTTGTTGCAAATCCGTTTACCTCTTTTCTAATAATTCTTCTATATCGTTTGTCAAATGGGCTACCTACTGCTGTTAGTTGGTTGGCAATAGTCTTGACCAATATTGGGACTAGCTCAACTGCTAATAATGCTGCACCTACCACAGGAATAAACCTAGTCAATAATTTTGGCATTACTTTTGGAAGAAATCGTGTAAGCATTTGTGGTATTGCTGTCATAATTGCTTGTTTTGGATTTGCAGTTGCCATAGCTGTTCCTGCACCCAATGCACCTGTGATATTTCCTAAAGCACCACCTGCCATGTCAGTTGCAGTTGTAAATTTGTCTGCTACACCTTGTCCACCTGTTTGTGGAATCTCTTTTACAGGGGTTTCATCTTTAACTGCTTTTTTTACCTCTGATTCATCTACCTTGATTTTAATCTCTAGTTCTTCTACGTCTGCCATTTTAAACCCCTATGGACGTAGATGTTTTGTCCATGTAATCACGTAATTGTCGCATTAATTCTGCTTTGAACTTTGGATAGCCTATTCTTTTAGTGTCTGTCATAATATTTCTTGCTTCTATTCCTTTAACAAAATGACCTTTAGAGAACATTGAATCACCATCTTCTGTTTCTGAACTTTCAGAATAAATGGATTGTGGACTACCACCACCCTGTTTTATCCAATGAAGTGCCTTTTTATTGATAGGTTCTATCCAATGGTCTTTAGTTCCATGCTCAAAAAATAGGTCTAATGGTATTCCTTTACCGTCCCTGTCCTTGTAATCGACATAAATTTTTAGCTTAACACCTGATGATGATACGTCAGATTCTATGACAAGTGATTGTTTGTATCTCTGTGTCATACCCCTGTCGTCACAAAGCTTTAGAAATTCTTCGCCTATTGTTCTGTGGGCTATTGCAACTGCGTTTCTTCTTAGCCACTCTTGAACTCTAAATGAATATGAATCAAGTCTAAGTCTTGCAATCCTTCCCATCTTAAGTGATGTGAAATGATTTTTGTATTCTGTTTTTTGAAAAAATTCCATTATGATACGCTAAGTGAATCGCCTGTAAGCTGAATCCGTCCTCGCATAACTACACCACCAACACCTTCAAGTCTTGCTACTTCAAGATGTGGTAAAGTTCCTGCTGCTGTTATTGTTTTGGTTTGACCACTAACATTCTTGGCTACAATTTTCCAAGATGTTGATGTTAATGCACCGTTTGCGTCCCTTTGGGTTAGTGTGTTTAATGAAGCGATTTCAGGTGTTGAACATAATAAAGTAAATTGAATGAAATTATCACCTGCACCGTAGAAATAAACTACGCCACCACCACTTGTGGTCTGTCTGTCTATTGGTCTGTCAATATTTACTGTAATATCTTGCATGAGAATGTAGGTATCTGAACCAACCTCTAGGGTTAGTTTTTCATTATTTACAAGTTCTGTGACTTCACCAATATTAGCCATATAGAGAGTTTGAGAAAAAAGGGAATAACAGAACTATTCTACAATTTTCCATTGTATAGTTCTGCCATATTTTGGAATGACATTTCTGTTAGTCTTGGATTCAGGGTGTGAAAATTACTCATGACGTTGTTTTCTAATTTCAACAATCTCGTCATTTGGAAACTCTGCATTACAGAGGGAACATTGGACGTACATCATTTCTTTCCACCTCTTTTGCGTTTTTTGAGTTCTTTCTTGATGTTATTTGCGTTGCGTTGATGTTGTATTTTGTCTGCCTTGTTGAAAGCGTTCAAAGCCAACTTTAATTCTTCAAGTCGTCTTTCTACTAGAACACCTGTGTCTTCTGCACTAATTGGTTTTTTCTTTGGCTTTGGTTTGTAGTCTGCAACCATGTCTTGTTGTTTTGATGTTAGGTTTGTCACATCAACAACTGATGATTCAAGTGGTGTTTCTTCAACAGCAATTTCTACTGTTGCAACACTTTCATCTTTTGGTTGGACAACAAACTGTTTCTTTGGTTTTTGCCACATACCCTGTCTTCGTGTTTCACAGGCTACTGCATTACGCCATGCTTCCCAAAACTCGTCTTCGTCTTCCCTAGAAACAAAGTTCTGTGGATAACAAACAGGACATGGAAATTCTTCATGTAGTTCGTTCAAACGTGGATCGATAGGACTATGGCGTTTGAGCATATCTCTTACTTTTCCATGAATCATGTTTGACAAGTTTTTGTCATTTGGTATTTTCATTAGTTTTGCAATTTGCACTCTGCTATAACCTGCTTCGTGCAAACGTGTTGCAAAATCAATGTCTTTCTTTTCTTGTGTGGTCATTATGAAATTTCTCCTACCATTTTGTAGTCAAGTTGTTGCCACAAGAAAGGACTTACTTGTGTAAAGTAATATCCTTCTTTACCATGTGCTAAACTTACTAAGTCATTTAACACAGTGTTCACATGAGTTGATGGAACACCAAATGCTTTTGCAACACCTTTGTATTCACGACTTAATTCATCTAAGCCTTGTCTGAAAGCAGCAATAACTCTTTCAAGCATAAACTTGTCCATTTCAAGTTCTTTAATTTTTGCAGACATTTTTGACACGTCACATTCTTCTGCTTGGACGCTTTGTGAATTGTTTGAATCCATGATATAGGGTATGTATTCTTGGGTATTTAAAGTATTCTTAGTATGCATAATTAGCATACTATCATCAATCCCCAATATCGTCAAAGTCAGGTTCATAATCAGTTTCACCTATCATCTTTTCAGCAGGTTGTCCTTGTACGATAGATTCTTCAATCCATTGTTTGATTAATGCACAGCAAGTTTCTACCCCAAATGCAAAGTGTCCAAGTGATACTTTTTCACATTCAACCATGCAGAATGGTTCATCATTTAACACTATTCCAAACTGCATTGATGAAGTGTATTCTCTCATATCATCATCAATGCTTTCTTCGCTAAATTCTTTCCAACTTGACAAAAGTGTTTCTGATATGGCTACTAATTTTTTACCAATTTGTAATAATGAATCAACTTCAAATTCTTCACTGTGCATTGTTTCATCATTCCATGTAATTTCAATTACAAAGTGTTCTGTCATTTCTTCAAGTCCTCTCTGATACACTGTGATAAAAATTCTTGGAAGTGATCTTCGCCAATTAATTCTATAACTTTCAAAATATTTTCAGTTGTTTTTTCTAGTCCTAGTTTTTCAAATGCTTCGCCAACTTTTACATCATAACCATAACCTGCAATCGATAATCCTTCTAGTGTTCCTTCAAAGTCAGAAAAAGAAGGTTGGTTGGAAACCTTTGCAGACTTTGTTTTTTTCTGTTCTAGTTTCCAACTCTCTTGAATACTTGCTGCTTTTGCAACAATCTTTGAAAGACGCTTCAACAATGTTTCGTCAAGATACAATGTGCCAAGTGACTTTGACTTTATCACAGCAGTTGTTGCAAACACATCACAGATGATTTGCTCTGACCTCTTGTCTGTTTTCAAACGTCTTGCAATTCTCTTTCGATTCATTTCTACAAAGAATACGGCAGTATTCTAATTAAATCTTTGCCAAATTCTAAAACGGTGTTTAGACATGGGACTTAGAAAAAAATTATTTTTTTTTAAGCTGTGACAATATCAACACGCAAATGTATTTCTCTACCTTGAATTGGTTTACCATCATCACTTGCATTGAAAACTCTAACTCTATCAGGAAAAGAGTAATTACATTTTGGATCTGTGCTGTCAGTTGGTTTTCTTAATTCAAACTTTGCTTTGATTGTTTGCAGAACTAATTTTTGCAAGTTGTCTAAACTCTTTTCAACTTCCCTACCATCTTGTGCAGCGTCAACAATTACAAGAAGATAATGACATTGATGTTTAGTTGCTGTTGTGACATTACTTTCAACAACACCACTTGGTTCTGCTTCTTCCAAGTTGTCTGCGTTAGTGATAAATAAAAATGGGTTTGGGTGTGCTGTCAAACTGTTATTGTATGGTCTTCCTACAAAAACATCTACTAATTTACCTGACCTGCCTGTGGAATCGTAAACTGTTGCATTTGCTATGATAATGTCTTTGATTCGTGTTTTCACAGCATGGTGATCTACTTCTGTGACCATGATTACGAACTCAATAGTTTTTTGTGAACTTTAACAGACATTAATTTAGTTGTCTTTGTGTTTCCTGATTTAGTCAAAACTACCTGTGCTACATAACTACCATCTAGGTTTTGGGTTTGTGATGATGTCATTGTCCAAGTGACAGTTGGGCTAGAAATACCTAATGTTGCTGAAAAAAGATTTGTTAAGAGGTCTTTTGTGACTAAATTTAATGAAGCACCTGTATATGTAGAAATATCTGCGTTAGTTCCGTCAGGATTCACTACTGTGATAACGTATGAATCCCCAAATTCCCCTTGCACAAATTCAATGTCTGCCATTAATACTCATCTGTCCTAATACTTGCAGTTCGTTTTGTTATATCAGAATTACTTGCTCTTATTGTGAACTCACCATCACTTACACGCTTTGTAAGATATGCCAATGCTGCTCTTGCTCTACCTGATAATATTGATAATACGTCTGAAATTGAAACTGATTCAGATATTGTTATGTATCTTACAATAGTTCTTGCTGCAACGTCTGAAACTGTCACTGTCTGTGTAATTGTTCTAAATATTGATTGGACAATTCCAACTGAATCACTTACTGATACACTATCAGCGATTGCTCTAACAGCACCTTTTATTCTTGCTACTGAATCAGAAATTGAAACTGAATCTGCTATTGTCCTTGCAGCACCTTTTATTCTGTTTACAGCGTCAGATATTGATACTGCTGTTTCTGTTATTGATGGTTTAAACCTGTCACTTCTTGCTACTGAATCTGTTATTGCATAAGACTTGACGTTTGTATCAAATACAGCAGGATCAAAGTAGAAAGTATCAAACACAGAACCCAAGTCGTAAATGTATCTGTTTACTGTTGGTGTAATTCTTGCTAAAACATCTGAAATAGAAATTGATTCAGTTAGTGTTCTAATTGCAGACTTTGTTCTTGCTAGTGAATCTGAAATTGATATTGACGATTCAGTTAGTGTTCTAAAGAAAGCTACAACCCTACCCAAATTATCGCTGATTGATGTAGATTCAGTTAATGTCCTGTATTTATCAGATACATCTGTAAGAATATCAGAAACAACCACTTCACCACCTCTTACAGTATCAAAAACATTAGGATCAAATACTGCACTATCGAATCTAGTTAGATATTCTACAATTTCTACTGTATTATGGACTGATGTGTCGAATACTGCACTATCGTAAATTGCAGGATCAAATAATTGTGTAGATGGCAATCATGCTACCTCTGTCCATGCTGAACCTGACCAAATGTAATCTTTGCCTGTATCTGTTTCTGACCAAATTGAGTTTGTTTGAAAACTACTAGGTGTTGTTAATGATATTGATACTGCTGTTCCACTTCCTGCTGATACTGTATTATCCCAAAATTGAACATTCTC
>Ga0209992_10000873_pt1 | contig 36550 bp, 71 predicted proteins | sample 2SBtaG_2_FD_182564 | JGI IMG/M metagenome (GOLD analysis project Ga0209992, IMG submission 182564) | Deep subsurface microbial communities from Kolumbo volcano to uncover new lineages of life (NeLLi) - 2SBTROV12_ACTIVE470 metaG (SPAdes)... | ecosystem: Environmental > Aquatic > Marine >...
TAAATAAGATTAAATCAATGAAGCCAATGACGTTATTTGTTATCGCTTTCTTTGTGATTGCTGTTATCGCTAATATGCTTGGTTTTTAAAAACAAGTAATAGAGGTAGTAAGAAATGAATAAATTATTATTAATGAGTGCTATGGTTGTGTCGTTAGGTACTTATGCTTTCTTTAATATGCCACAACAAATGATGAACGCAGGAAGTCAGATGATGTTTCCTGCTCAAGACATACCAAAGCAACCTTGTGTTTGTGTATGTGAAACTAAATAGTATCGTTTCGGTCTTAGGTGATACTAAGCCATTAATGAAGGAATAATAACCTTTGACCTTTATTTCTTTTTATAGACGGCTTTTTTGTCTTTGACTACTGTTACTATGTCTTGGTCGTAAACATTCCTTAAACGGCTAATTACGGAACGCAGATGCTTAATTCCGTATAACTTCTTGGCTTGTTCTGCTGTAAGAGATGCTTTCTTTAAATGTTTAAATACAGTATTACATTCGCCTGTAAATTTACACTCTTCTTTTTTACTACATTTATATGCCCAATAGCCTAAACCTAAGCCGATTCCGAAAACTACAAGTATTGTTAATTCCATTATATTCCCCAGTTAATTAAAAGTTGTATTACATCTTGCACAGAATACGCAACGCCCACTTCACCACCTGCTTTGTTGATGTTTCGTATCATTTCTTTTTGTGATGGCGAAAGATAGCCTTTGGGTGTATCTGTCTTAGGCTTCTTTACTTCAATGCCATAATACATTCCATCATGTATTAGAGTAATGTCCGGTACACCTGATTTTACGCCCTCTGCTTTAAGTTTTTTAGCGGTGATAACATTACGATTTCCACCGTTTGGCACTGCCCACCAACATAAATCTCTCATGTCTAGGTATTGAGCAATGGCTTTCTGTATTTCGTGTTCGTGTTCGTTCATTCAGGTGGTTCTCGTAAAAGGTTGTTGCAGATTTCAATTGCAGATTCGCAAAGGTGATTACGAATCACTATATCTTCGATATTCATGATTTGACGGAGTAGATTCTTAATACCATCAAGTGCCTGATGACACTGCTCATAAGAGTGTTTTACTTCCATATATCCCCCTATATAAAGTTACATTTTAATGACGTTTTTTCTTTCGCTATTTAAGTGTGATACCTCAGGTAGACCTTTGACAGCATAATATATGGCAGAGGGTTTGCGCATCATAAGCTTATTAAATGTAGGAATAGAATATCCTAGCAATTGAGCCACCTTTTGATATGTATAACCACGTTGCTTGATTAAGTGCTTGATTGAGTCTGTGTCCATGCGCCTAATTATATAGTTATTTTCAGAAAAAGGGAAAAAAATGAAAAATAAATGATAAAACACTTGACAGGTACGACCTAAGGACGTAGAATACACACCATAGACATCAAACATCTATACAACTAAAACCAAAAACGGAGAAAAACATGGATATTCAATACACACAAACTAACTGTAACAAAATTCGCAGAACTTTATTAAATTACGAATTTGGCGATTATATTGTTACTAAAACACCAACACCAACAAACCACTTTTTGACAATATCAAAAAAACCTAATTCTGATGGCAGTCGTTCGTCATTATCAGTAAATAGAATTTCACTTGAAAATTTTGAAAATTTTGTTATTGAAAATCGTTAAAACCAAAAAAAAAAAAAAAAGGAGAAACAAGGTGACAAACACAACTCAAATGCAAATCATAGCAAGAATGAGAGCAATTCAAGATTTAAGAACCGCTTATGAAAGTGACTTACTTTCTTGGGAGACTTTTATGAAAGCAAGACAACCTATAGTAGAAGAAATCGAAAAATTACAGGAGAACGCATAATGAAAACTAAAACAGTAATCAAGAAATTGAACGAGAGATTCCCGAATATTAATGCAGTTGATATGTCAGAGTGGGACAACAGAGAAGAGGAGCAAGGAATTTGGCTAAGGGGAGCAGATGAGTACCTTGAATTTACCCCTTGGGGAAGCTTGGACTGCATGGAAGGGGAGGTTTACGAATTTCTTCAACTGCTTGGCTGGTTTCTTGAGCCACACGATTCAATGACAATAATGGCTTGGGAGGATTAAGAAGATGAGCAATTTAGATTATAGAAACGCAGTTGATAGCTTTGTTGAATCTGAGAATGATAGATTGAAAGCTCAGATTGAAGAGAAGGCAGAAAATGGTTCAATTTATGTTGAGATTTGGCAGAGAGATTGTGACCAAGTTGAGGCAACGTCATTAGCAATTATCCCTGCTAAGTTGAGCGAGTTTACGAACTTAGAAGAAAGTGTTTATGAAAGTGCCGAGGGTGCTGTAAGTCTTGCGATATTAACGCCAAGCCAATACAGAAGTTGGACGCGAACTATCAGAGACCGTAGAGCAGAGCAATACAATTACTAGGAGTGAAGATATGAAAATCATAAGAATGTATTTTGAAAGTGGAAAACAGAGAACGATTAAAACAGGCTTAACAGAAGAGGAGGCGATGGCACATTGTAGTGACCCCGAAACATCTTCTAGTACCTGTACAAATGCTGTTGGAAAGGCAAGAACTAAAAGAATAGGCGCATGGTTTGATGCGTGGACTGATGAAAATTAAAGGAGGAAGTATGAAATTTAATAAGAAACAATTGGCTTATATGGATAAGTTAGTAGAAGAGTCCCCAACTAGAATGATACTAACTCAGAAGTTATATGATAGGTTCTCATTCGTTGATGAGGAAGTAGCTAATCTTGGGAGAAGTTGGGAAAACCAATTAACTGATATAGATAGATATGTCAGTGATAAGTTCATTGAAGTACATGGTGCTAAGATGAATCAATATTATTAATGTTTAAAGGAGTAAATTATGGTGATTGAAACAGAAAGTGCAATTGTAAACAACAAACCAATGACTGAACTACAACAAGCAGTCCGTTGGTTTAAAGAGAATGATGTACACGCTTACGAAGATGATGGAAGTGTTTACATTGTGGTCGCATCGCTTGACTTAGAAATACAAGTAAGCACTAGTGAGGTTAGTTACCGTGCTGAATTATATAGAGAGGAGCAAGAAAATGATAGTTAAAGATTTAATAAAGAAGTTATCAGACTTTCCTGATGATGCTGAGGTTAGAGTTAGCGAACACGATGGCGATGATACAAGAGTTGAGAACTTTTGGCTTGTTGATGTAGATTATCAACATAGAGAAAAGAGCAATGATTTTGTACACGAAGTTATTTTAATAGGAATGGAGTAAGTATGAGAACAGATTGCCGTGAAATAAATATAGGTATCACTGAATATGACCTAGAGGAGCTGAAGGATGTGGTGTATGCAAACCTATCATTTCAGTGGGTATTTACAGCAGATGATGGGACGCTAGTAAAAGCTAATTTTATGTCGGAAGACGAATTGAAACAGAGGGAGAATTAAGATGAAGATTAAAGATTTAATATTGACGTTACAAAAGTACCCGAATCAAGATGAAGAGATTATTGTTGCTTGGTGGGAGAAGGATGTAGTTGAAGAGTGGATGGATAGAAAAATATCAGATGAAGCTTGGGCTACTGCTGAAGACGAGCTAATGAATAGTAGTTGGGAAGACACTGATGCAACCATTAGACATGCTATTGAAAACCATGATGAAGAATGGGAGAAAAATTAATTTTGAAAAATAATTGATATTTTGGTTGACAGTTACGCCTTTAGGTCGTAGAATACGCACATACCAAACAAAAACTAAAACCAAAAAAAAAAGGAGAAACAAGATGAACCAAGAAAAAAACGGAATATTAAATCAACTTTTCGGCGCAATGACAAACCTAGAGGAAATGGTTGAGCATTTGAATAATGTTGATGACAATAAAACCCTTGATGAGATGAATGAACTTTTAGAAGCATTTAGAGCTAAGACTTTTGATTACGCAACCAAGGATTAAAAATGAAAGCAGAAATTTATATTACTTATGGGGATTTCTCTCCACGATGGGACATATCAACTTATATTGATGGAAACTTAGATGAAGGTTTTTATGACCTAACCAACACAAAAGCAGAAGCCTTAAAAAGTGCAACCCACACTAAGAACTTGTTATTTTCTGATAACGAATTAAACGTAGAAGAAGTAAAAATCATTGCTGACCTAATGGATGGAGTTGAGAGCGAAACCAAAATCTTTAAGAAACACTAAGGCGACCTAGGGGTGGAGTTTAAAGTACGCTTAAAACGAAACCTCGACAACCAAAAAACTAAAGAAAAGGAGTAAAAATGAAAGAGGAAACTAGATTTATTAAAGATTATAACAATATGTGGGTTGAGATTAATTCAGACCATATTGATTATGAAGTTTGGGGAAAGACCAAAGAAGAGTTGTTGAGTGAGATGTTTGACATTCAACGTGCAATTTTAAAACAGGAGAAAAAATGATAAAAGTAGAAGAAAGGTATGATGGTTCGTATATGTGTCAGTTCAGAACTGAAGATGATGAATTGATTACCGAAGTGTATTACGGTTATTCAAAGGAAGAGGCAATGACCGCATTTAAAAAACTAATAAAGGAGGAAGGCAATGCCTAGTACAGAAAGAGATGGAGTTAGATATTTTAGCTGTTGTTTATGTGGCGAGATATTTGAAGGCTGGGGTAACAATCCTGACCCGATAAAAAACTCAGAAGGCGAATGGTTTGATGAAGATGAAGAGTGCTGTGATAACTGCAATAATATAAAAGTTATCCCTGCAAGAATGAAGGAGATGGGTTTATGAAACTACTTACGAAAGCAATTGAAACAAAGTTAAGAGCTAACGAAGAGATAGCAAGAGAAACAGGCGAAAGTGGAAAGCCAGTTGTTAAGTTTTTCAATCCATGTGGAGCAGGCACTTGGTTAATCAGCGATATGGATGAAGATGGTATTTGTTTCGGTCTATGTGACCTTGGAATGGGTACGCCGGAATTAGGAACTGTGTCAATTCAAGAACTGCAATCTGTAAATGTAGGTTTTGGATTAGGTATTGAGCGCGATATTCATTGGGAAGCTACCAAGTCACTAATGGACTACGCTAACGATGCTAGAGAATGTGGCTACATTAACGCATAGGAGAAGAAAGATGAACAAGAAAGAAGAAGCGCATTTACAAAGGCATATTGATGTGATTGAAAGACTTGAGGCTGATATTTTGAAGCTTGAAATTAAGTACAACTTCTCGTTAGACATGTTGATAGCTTTTGGAAAGTTGGCTGGCGTTGAAAACAGCAAAGACAAGCTAAACGAAAGGTTTGAAAAGTTACTTGATAACTTTGACATAGATGAAGAGAATGAAGTATTGGTTAACAAAAAGCTAAGGCATTAAAACAAGGAGAAAATAAATATGATTACTACATCATTAACAAAGGAAGAGATAAAGGCTCTAAGGAAAGATTTCGGACTGACGCAGAAAGCTTGTGCTGAAATTATCGGTATTGGGGTGCGTCAATGGCAGAAATACGAAGAAGGTAGTCAAAGTTGTAAGCAGTTGTATATTGATATTTTAAAAAGACATATGGAGGAAAAATGATTAACGGTGATATTGGCACATGGTTGTACCAACAGTCGTGGCTTCAGTTTTGTGAATTGCAAAATCAGAAGAGAATTTTAGAAAAAAAAGTTGGTAGAAATGTTAGTGATATTGAGCATAAAGTTTTAAGCTGTATTGCTGATTGTCCTGCTACTAGAAACGATTTGTTGACGCATAAATACTTCTTGGATGTTAGCCTATCAACCATTAAGAGAGCTGTGAATGCCTTACTAGAATACGGGGTTATAGAAGTCAAGGTGGACAAAAAAGATAGAAGAAAAAAAGTCTTAAAGTTCAAGGGTTAGGTGTGATTTTCAATAAAAAAAATACATAGAGCAAGTTTATTATGTAGAATATGTAACGCCTCCATAGGTTATACAAAACGGCGGGAGTAATTACCCGCCATCTTAACTTTATAAGAGGGGCTTGTATAATTTTAACTCGGAGGAAATCAGTGGCACAAAGCCGTTCACAAAAAGACTCATTTGTCGTTTATCGTTCCTTTTACGATGCCATAAAACCGTTAGATGAAAAAGACCAATTGGCATTATTGAAACAGATATTTGAATTTGGTTTAAATCAAAAAGAAATAGATTTAGAGCCATTGCCAAAAGCAATGTTTAGTCTAATAAAACCACAGCTTACAGCTAACCATAGGAAGTATGAAAATGGTAAAAAAGGTGGTCGTCCTAAAACCAAAACGAAACCTAATCAAAACCAAAACGAAACCAAAAGCAAACCCAATGTAAATGTAAATGTAAATGTAAATGATAATGTAAATGTAAAGAAAGAGAAAAAACCAAGCACTAAAGATTTTGATATTCAGATTTTTATAGATGAAGGTTATAGTGAAGATGTTTTAGATTCACTTGTTAGTCATAGACGTTTATTGAAAAAACCGATTCTAACTAATCGCATGATGCAAGGTTTGTTGAGAGCGTTAACCGAATATTACAAGCATTGGAATATTGCACCGCAGGAAGCTGTGGATTTTTATCTGTCGAAGACGTGGGTATCAATAGACAAGGAATACAAGTACACACATAGGCAAATCAAAGAGATTAAGCCTACAGACAACCTATCCTATTCAGATATTGGAAAAATGCTAAAGGAGGGAAAAATAAACACAGCAAGTGAGTCAGATAGTAAGATATTGAATTTAACCAAACAAATGGGAGTGTAAGATGTACCAGCATAATGGAGATTACAAGGAAGAAAAACTAGATGTTGCTATTTTGGCAGCGGATATAGCAGATTGGGCGATAACAAGATACGGATATTTTGTTAATTCTAGTGTTGATAAGTTAGAAATGATAAAAGCCTTTTCTGAGGAATTGGATAGGCTACCAACAAATTGTTTAACGTATGTTGAGAAAGCAAAAAATAGCTGGATAGATATGGCACATAAGAGACCGCCAACAATGCCGGATTTTCTGACAATGTTGCGTGAGTTTCACAACCAACATGAACACGAAAAATATAAGCCACAGTTGGAAGATAAGATTCCTGACTATTGGCGCAAGTGGGAGTCATGCAAAACACGCGAAGATAAAGCTAATTTTTTTAGAATGTTTGACAAGCATAAATGCCCACCATCTACCAAGTATTGGATTCGTGAAGATATGAGGAAAGATGGAATTTCGTCCAAGCATATCAGAAAAGCTCTAGGGTACGGTTAGTCATGAGAGTTAATCTGAGAAAAATGGATTCGGTTTTAATTCCTGATGATGAAGATACGTCCGATTGGATTTCAAAAATGAAATACGGGCAAGTTGTATCAGCAGACTTCAAGAAGCCAAGAAATTACGATTTTCACAAGAAGTATTTTGCGTTGATTAAATTTGCTTATGAGAATTGGCAACCTAGCGAAGCAACAATGCCAAAGTGGGAAGGTGTTGTTCCGACTAAATCATTTGATAGGTTTAGAAAGGATTTGATTATTTTGACGGGTCGTTCATACGCTGTATGGAGAGTAGATGGTTCGTTCAGAATTGAGGCTGATTCAATTTCATTTGCAAGAATGACTGAAGAGGAATTTAACAAGTTGTACAAAGATACAGTTGATAAGATTCTTGAGAAGATTCTGACGAATTATTCAAGGCAAGACATTGAAGATGTGATTGAAAAATTAATTAGTTTTTATTGATGAAGATTTTAGGCGGTTTAATAGGTGCTTTCTCAAGTGTGATTCTTACACTTGCTTGGGTTGTGTTAATGTTAAAATTATGGGATTGGATTGTGTTAGATTTAATAGCGAGGTTTGGATGAAAGCTAAAGATATGAATGTTGGGAAAATAATTATGGCTGTGTTTGACAAAAAGCCATTTGAAATAGTAATAACAAGCAAAGCAATATCAGTAGATACAGTATTGTTTACGGCTGAGGCAGTAAGTTTAGAAAGGATTGATGATACAAACTTTATAAGATATTCATTTGAATTTGAGGTAGATAAAGACGAAGAAAAATTTACCGATATAACTAGATGGGAAATGAATAAGCAGTTTTTAGATATAGTCTTATGAATAAAAAAGAGCGCAAACAAAGATTTAAATATTGCATGGGATATTAAGAAATGAGACCTTTCACATTAAGAGAAAACGTAAGAGATATATCAATCCGCAAAACTAATCGACAAAGGTGGCAGAGCAAACTAGCTAAAAAATCCCCAAAAGAGCGTGAGAAAGCAATACAAAAAAGAAAGAAGGCGCAAGACGATTATTTGGAAAACCGTAATAATTTTATTACAGCAGGTAAAAAAGCCATTGAAGAGTTAGAAGTAAGATTGTCAGAGGGTAGGATTGAGAAAGAATACATAGAGTTTTTTGATAAACTTGTGAGTGAATACAGAAACCCTTTTATTAAAACTACGCTAAGTAGATACGGAAAGGCGATGTCCGCTATTGAAGCCTGTGAACAAAACGACAAAAAAGTAGATGAAGCTGTTGAAAGGATGATTAATTCGTTATGAGCAAGATAACCAAAAGTGCTATGAAACCTAAAGAGCGTAAAGCAAGGTTCAACGCATTATCAGAACATGGATGTTGTGTATGTCAAAGACCAGCCGAAATCCATCACTTGTTAGGTGTTAAGTATAGCGGTATGGGGCAAAAGGCAGACGACAAATATACTATTCCCCTTTGTGTAGAACACCATAGAGGAAAACAAGGTATCCACCATATAGGCATTAAGACTTGGGAAGATGCTTATGGAACACAGGCTTATCATTTAGAGCAGATAAACAAGTGTATAGAATTTGGAGCAGGTTTATAGGAATCGAACCTATGTTTTTAAACGGGAAGAATAATGTTCTACCATTGAACTATACCTGCAATGCACCCCACAATCTTTGACGGGACAGAGGGGCGAATACCAAACAAATGGTGAAAGTAATTATAGCAGATGGAAAAACAGAAATAGAGATTAATTTTAAAAAAACTGAAAAAAACTGAAAAAAACGCTTGACGAATGCGTCCTTATGACGTATAGTTACACCCATAGACATAAAAAATCTATATAACCAAAAATCAAAAAAAAACAGGAGTTAAGATGAAAAAAACGAAATTTAAAAGAGTGTTTACAGGCTCATATACTGGAAAGCTTTACAACTTGAAGAAAGTGTATGACTATATTTCTGAAGATGGAAGATATGAAATCAGTACTGGCAGAGGCTGTATGGATTGGGATAAACCTTTTTGGAAAATGAGAGATACTAAAACAGGCAGAGTTAGCATGGAGTTTACATATTTGAAAGATGCTAAAGAATTTGGTATTGAATATATTGAGCAGAGGCACAACAAATGAATCATCAAGAAAAAGAAATCAGAAATCTTAACAAGACAATTGATGTTCAAGGTAAGACAATCGCCATTCAAGGCGACTTGTTAAATATGAACAAAGACATCCTAGTTCCAATGTATAAGAAACGTATTAAGCAACTTGAAGAAGATTTGAAATACACACAAGATTTGCTACACGCTATGGACAAGGAATTGATGGAGTATCAGAAATGACACACGCTGAATATGTAATTGAATTATGGGAAAGCACAGATGAAGCAGGTTTGATGTGTGAAGGTTGTGAGCATTGTGAAAGAACTAGAGATGCTTACGGAACAGGTGATAGCCCTACATTGAGAGAATGTACGGTTGCTGACCCTAAAGATTGTTATGGCGTAATGGAGAATTATGATGTTGAAGAAGTCACAGAATAGCCCTTTTGTTAGAAGGTATCAAGGTGGTTTTTGGAAATTCCATTTAAGAAAAATAGATAGATTCCTTGGTATTTTATTGCCTGATAACCCAAAACCATTAAAGGGCAGATGGTGGATGTTGTTAGGTGTTATTGTTGGTTATCTTTTGAGGGGAGTGTTATGAGTAAGATAGGCAGTTGGGTTTTAGACCAGGAAGATTCGGGTGATTTGATTTATGTTGAAGGTAGGGGGTATGTTGATGCTGATTCTTATGCTAGCGAATATATGAAAACTGAGAAATTTGAAAAAGAATTTGATGAGGCTTTTGGTGCAGATAACGACCAAGGCTACGATGAATATAAAGAAACTAAAGCGGGGCTGATATGAGGGGCAAGCATCCAAGTCAATTAATAGGTAGCAACAAAGGTGAACATCAAATCTCAAATCGTGATTATCGTAGAGCATTAGAACGAGCCAAAAAGAAGCAAAATAAAAACAAAGGAGGTAAAAATGTCAATAACTAAAGAACAGTATAAAGATTTAGAAAAACGAGCCAATGCCGGTGAGAACATTTGGTCTGAAGATGAATTATCAGATTGTTGTGGTGCGTACATTTATGAAAATAGCGATATTTGTTCAAACTGTTATGAGCATTGTTCGCCTTATGAGGGGGATGAATGATGTTTGAATTATTAGTAGGAATATCAATACTTTTTCAAGCGTGGCTTTTATATATGATTTTAGGAGATGACCAATGAACAGAAGAATTTGGGTTTTAACTGTAGCAGGAATGATGTGGTATTTTGAATCTATTGAAGAGATGGAGGAAAACATGAAAGGATACTCAAGAAAAGATTATGATTGGGGGTGGGAATAATGAAGGGTGTTGGATTAACCGAACCTTGGCAGATAGATTTATTCAGAATAAAGACGTTAGCCAAAGGGTTAGAGTTAGAGATTAAGGGTATGAGAATGTCACGAGGTAGAACGGCATACTCAATCATTAAAGAGGAGTTTGGCTTAAAGGGAAATCGTCAAACAGTATTAGAAAAACTAAACGCCTTATATGAGGCAGAGATGGAGGGATTGAGATGAGTCAAGATTTAAGATTGTTAGATTATCTAAGAGATAATGGTGAAATTAACCCTATGAAGGCATGGAAAGAGTTGGGTATATATCGATTGGCAGCTTGTGTTCATAGATTGAGAAAAGAGGGTTGGAATATTGTTACCGAGCGTAAAGATGTTGAGAATAGATTTGGTGAGCTGTGTCATGTAGCACTTTATAAAATAGGAGAGTAATATGTGGAATGAGCTACAAAAGCCGTTATCGGCAAAGCAAATTGACTTTCGTGTACAGTCTATTAATAAGGGTCAGTATGTAACGATTCTTGCGTATAAAGATGCTAGGGTTGATATGGAAAGACTGGATGAAGTGGTTGGTGCGCTATATTGGAAGCGTGAGCATTCACGCGATAATCATAACTGCACTGTGTCTATCTACAACAAAGAGATAAAAGAATGGATTAGTAAGGAAGATACAGGTACTGAGTCAAACACAGAGAGGCAAAAAGGCTTGGCAAGTGATTCGTTTAAACGAGCTTGTTTCAATTGGGGAATAGGTAGAGAGTTGTATGACTATCCGTTAATTCAGTTTAAGTTAAAAGATTCAGAAGTTAAGAAGGTTGGAGATAAGTTTAAACCTGCTTGGAGTTTCAATTTAAAGGATTGGAATTGGTACACTGAGTTCACGGGCGATGAGCTTACGTTCATTGCTTGTAGGGACGGTAAGGGCGTTGTACGTTGGAAATGGGGTGAAAGGAAAGACCAAGAAATTTTAAAAAAAGAGCCAAAAACTGAAAAAGCTCCGTATAATGAAACACCAACACAGAAGATAAATCGTGAGATAAATGAGAAGTTTAAAGAGCTTGAAGAGGCTAAGAAAACATCTAATAAGACTCTAGCTGATTCAGTATGGGATTGGGCAGAGATTCACGGTTATACTCAAGTGCAAGATAGGTATGTGTCCTTGTTTGGAGATATACGAGAAAATTTATAAATTAGTGAGGCTTGGCATCCTTCCATTAGTCGGTGGCGTAATCTAGACTCTCCTCAAGAGCATCTTACCTCCCGTCGTCGTTAGGTTCAGAAAAAGGTGTATGTGATAAGCACAGCACGATAGCCCGATTTGTTGCCGTTAGCAACTACTAAATTCAAGACTAAATAAAGGAGAAAAAATGTCAGAATACGATAATACAAATACAGCAATAGCATTTGTTGACCAAGGGTTGTTTTGCGCAGAAGGTGTGAAGGCAAAAGGCAAAGCGCCAATCTTAACAGTAAAAGTTAATGTTGACGGAGTAGAGAAAGAAATAGGACTGTGGTTCTCAACTGATAAAGAAACAGGCAACTACCGATTAACTAAAAACGGTAGCAAGATGCTAACAGGGAAAGTACAAGCCCCATATCAGGGAGATAATCAGTCTAGCCAACAAACCACACCTGTAGCTAATGTATCAGCTCCACAAGATGGATTTGATGACGAAATTCCGTTCTAGCAAAAAAATAAATATGCGAAAACACTTGACAGTTACGACTTTATGACGTATAGTTACAACTATGAAGATAAAAAATCTTCATTTAAACCGAGCCATGAAGGTGCGGTGTTCTTTAAAAACCAAATAAAGGAGTACGAGATGGAAAAGAAGATTTCGTTTGAGGAAAACGATGGCGGTAGAAAGACCGCAGGATATAAAGGTAATACCGGAGATTGTGTAACACGAGCAATAGCAATAACAACAGAAACACCTTATCAAGACGTATATGATTCATTATTTGAATTAGCTAAAAATTGGGAAGGCAGAAGTAAGTTGGCTAGAGCAATCCGTAAAAACCCATCACCTCGTAACGGAGCATTTCCCGTAGTAGCTGAAAAATACCTAGAAACATTAGGTTGGAAGAAAGTCACAGGCAAATTGAGATTAGATGATAAGAAGTTCCAGTCAGGTCGATATATTTGCAAGACTAGAAAGCATTTTACTACAATGATAGACGGAGTGCTTAACGATACTTGGAATTGTCAGATGACAAGCGGTATATATGCTGAGAAGACGATAGTAACAGTATTCCACCATTACGAGAAAACATAAACCAAAGGGGGTGTAAAAACCCCCAACCATAGAGGAGAAAATATGAAAACAAGTTATTTTTATCAAATTCAAAAAGGAGTTACAGGCGGAGTGTCTATTGCCTTGGGAAAACCTAAGTATGTAGAGATTGAAGCTGAGTTTAAACAGCTAGCCCCTTCATGGAGTTTGCTGAAAGCATTTCAAAACGATAAGATTGATGAGGCAGGATATGTTGAGAGATTCAATTATCAATTAAGCAAGATGAATGCGCAAAGCGTAGTTGACCATCTACATTTTTTAACTTCAGGGGAAGAGCCAGTATTGATGTGCCACTGTGGAAAAGATAAATTCTGTCACAGGCATTTAGTAGCCCAATGGCTGGAGAAGGAAACAGGTCAGCAGATTGAAGAATATGGCGTAGGTGTTGTGAATAGAGTAAACGGCAGAATTGAAGGAAAGAGTGAAGCGGAAGAACTATTAAGCCTTTTATGAGAATTGAGAAAATGACATTAGACATGGTAAAGCGTGTCTATTTTTTTATCCAAGCTGTAGAGTTAGAGCCTGAAGTGTTCATCAAAAGCACAGAAGAGGAGATAGTTGATAAAGTTACAGATTCGATTGTGTGTTTCGATGGAGATGAGTTAGTAGGGGTATTGATTAGGGTTGGTAGTTATATAGACACAATTGTTTCTATTAGGAAGTGTGGATGTATGATGATAGACTCACTAAGCGCAGGATATTACACAACAAACATTTCAAGTAAAAACGTACCGAGTATCAAAATGTTTAGAAAAATGGGATTCGGTCAGGTAGGCGAAGAAACGCTTTGTGGACAAAGAAGAGGAAAGTATGCGGGTTATATTCGATAGAGAAACAATGATTGCTAACGGCATAGAGATTGTCAACTGGTCAGCAGAGAGAAGGGTTGAAGTTTCGTGGATGATAAAGCATCAATTTGATTCATTGCATATTCGAGAAGTATTGAAAAATAGCGGATGTGTTTACACAACTAAGGAAGACTTGCATTGGGAGTGTATTTACACAAGCCCTAGAATTACTATTGTTGATGCCTTTGATAGAAGAGAAGGTATTACGATGAAAGAAGCTAAATCGGTAAAGAATAAGGATATAGCAATTGTTAATTTTTATTGTTGTAACGAGATAAAGCCAACAGTTGAAGACTTGAACCGAATTTACAAGTCATTGAAAGATATGGGTTTTAAGTGGATTTCGTATGGTGGTAGCATGATGATGAATTATGATAAATTCTTATGCGATGAGATTAGAGTTGGAGAAGCTTTGCTGACAGGATATTCAACAGTTGACGAGTGTTATTTTCCTGATATGCACAATCCGTATTCTGTGATTTTAGATGTTATGGAAAGTAGCGAAGATGGCGTAGTAGTGAAGCACGGTTTTCTTGAGATAGGTGGTTTTACCGATGTAGAGGCAAGATGTGTTAATACTGATTGCACCGTATTGATGATTGAAGATTGGGAAAGATATTCAGCAGGCTCAAAGATTAAGGTTCAGCCTGATTATTTCACGCTGATTAAATTAGCAGATAAAGGGTATTTGAATAATGTTGAAAACAAAAAAAATAGACGTGTCTTGTGGTCTAATTAATCACTGTTCTAACTCAGGTTGTGGATGGAAGTGTTGCAACTTTGGAAGTGAAGGTCATATCATAATGTTGCCTACAGAATATGAAAAGGCAGGAGATGTTGGTCATATCAATGTGATTGATAATGATTACATGGGTGGCAAAAAAGTGAAATGTGTAGCCAAAGACAAAAAAACGTGTGATGGAGGTTACAAGCCAATACAGTGTAGGACATTCCCGTTGTGGGTAAGGTCAGGTGGAAAGATTGAGCAAAGTACAAGGTGTCCGTTAAACCATTCTCAGACTAAAGAACATGATGCGGTTGCTGTTAAGATGGTAAATGAATTTGATGTAAGTGATGAGTTCTTAGATAAGTCGGAGGTTTGTAGGTATGTCGGAAAAGCTGAAGATATTGGATAGAACATTCGGGCTTGAGCTAGAGTTCGGAAATGTCAAAAAAGAAGAGGTTGACCTTCCCGCAGGATATGGTTGGTCGCCCGATGAACGCAGTATCGTTAATTCAAATTCAAAGAAAGCAACCCCTACAGGAGATTTTGGTGGGGAATTAAATACACGCCCACTCAAACCATCACTATCAGATGTTAGAGAAGTTAAATCGGTAATAAGAAAGTGCCTTAATGTTGATGGTGTGTTAATGTGGAATACAGGATTTGATGGTCATATCTACATAGGCGACTTAGAGCTTGATGATTTAAAGAAGATATTTGCATTAGGATTTTATGTTTCTCCCTTATTGAATAAGATGTTTAAACTTGGAGAGTGGTTTAATGTACCGCACTTAGTGCCAACACCTACATTTGAATTTTTAGATAAAGTGAATGAAGCGCAGAGTATAGATGCTTTAAGAAATGTGTTTGCTAATTCGTCTAACGTGGGTCATTTCAGGTTTCAGATAAACCTTATGTCGTTCTATAAAACTGGAACGCTAGAGTTTAGGATTTTTAATTGTTCGGAAAACTTCAGAGATACACTAGAAACGATTAAGTTTATGTACTCTTTCCTTGATTATGCTTTAACTAAAAAGATTGAGGATTTTCAAGCTATAGAAACAGAAGAAGACTTTGTTAGAGAGTTTAATATCACTCGTGAGTTTGCTGATAAGACACCGCCGTTAATTTTCGCGGAAAGTCATCATGAGGCAACTAGGAATATATCTAAAGGGTTTTCTCCGTCAAGGAAGATAATAAGTGCCATAATTAATGATACAGCTGAAAAGTTAATCATAGTTAATCCGTTCTATTATCAAACAGAGTTATCGCTGTATAAGGCGAAACACTTAACTGTGTATAACAATTCAGAGTTCAATAATGTAGTTTATTTGATTAGTAAGGGTGAATTGACGATAGATTATGAAAATCACTTTGAGATATTGGGTGAGTATAAAGATGGCACGAGAGAAACAGAATTGTCGTTGTTCTTTGTGTTTGCTAGAATACAGAAATATGATGTAAATACTGAATACGGCATAAACGAATATTTGTCCTACACTAGCAAGATAGAAGAAAGCCTAGAGAAGATGAAGCCTAATTCAGAAGAGATAATTACTTTACTAGCAACAGCCAAGTATAAGGTAGGCACTTTGAAGGATGCTATACAACAAGCCAATATGGAAAAAGCTGATGTTGTGTTTCAGCAAGAATATAACAGCAAGGCTAATTCAGCATTAACAGCGTTAAAAAAGCATACGAGCTACTCACTAGAATTTAAGAGAGCAGAGATGCGCTATGAAAAGGTTAAGTCTAGCCTAAAGAATAGCACTAAGTTATTGATTGTTAGTAAGAATGATTTCTTGCCTTATGAAAAGATAGCTAGAGACTTAGATGTTACGTTGTATTCTAATCAGAAGAGTTACTTGGGTGTAAGACAGGTTATGGATGAAACACTTAATATCTGTATTACTACGCCTGAGGATGATTTTGAGATAAAGAAAAAGACAAAGATAACGATTCATGAAGTAAAGCCAAACTTGTTTAGTGCCTTGCAAGTGAAGTTTGTTAAGAAAGTTGCCAAGTTTACACAGCCCAAGATTTGCTATACCGTAAATAGCGGTGATATAGTTTTGGGCGCGTTCGGCTTTGACTATTCCAAAGACAAGGGTTATAGTCTATGGTTATTGAGTGACTTCTGTACGAATAACAACGTACCGATGTTGAGTAAATTTATCTTGTATGTGATTAAATCGAGAGAGGTAAAAAAGATGATTGAGAGGAAGCTTGTTAATCGAGTTTCAAAGGGTTACACGAAAGTTTACACAACAATGCCTGTAAGTATGAAATACAGGGGCGCGTTTAAAAAAGTTGGTGGTGATGGAAAGGTATTGGTTTATGATTTTGCCTTTGGAAGTGTCAGACACCTATCAGAAGCCAAGCAAGAATACTTTAAGAGGGTAAACAAATGAACAACAAGTGGAAAGTAAAAGAAGTTGATATTAAAGATATTGAAGGCACAGAAGTAAATGCCAACAGTATGACTAAAAAGAATTTTACTAAGCTATGTAAGAATATTGAGAAAAGTGGATTATCGTCAATGATTGCTTGCTACCTAAGAAAAGACGGGAAGTATGTAATCATAAGTGGTAATCACAGATACAAAGCTTGTGTGACTTTAGGCTATAGCAAATTGAATATTCTATATGCTGATGAGAAGGATTTGACGAAAGACGAGATTATTGCTGTTCAGTTAAGTCATAACTCATTACATGGGTCAGATGACAAAGGGATTTTAAAACGATTATTTGATGAAATTGATAATATCGATTGGAAAGAAGTGGCTCATATTTCTATAGACGATTTAGAAGTAGAGGATATGTTTAGCGGTTCAATTGTTCCCGTTTCTGAACATTATCGAGTGGGTTTAGTTCTATATCGTAAAGATATGGACTTGATTGAGGAATTATTTGAAATTGTTAAGGAAGAGAATAGTAACTCAGATATGGTAATTCTTGCAGATGGCGACAAGACAGAAGATGATTTCCTAGACACGATAACCCATGTAAAGACTGAGTTTGACATAAAAAGTGTGTCAATAGCATTCGGAAAAATATTAGAATTAGCCAAGGTTGGTTTAATGACAAATCTGACAAATAACGACAAAAAGGAGTAATTGATGAAATTCTCAAGAAAAAAGACAGTAGAAGCATACAAAAAAAAGGGTTGTAATGTATCAGCCACTTGTAGTGCTGTAGGCATATCAAGACAAACTTTTTATCAATATAGAAAGGATGATAATGTTTTCAAGCAAGAATTGCTAGACGCTGAAGAAGCAATTATTGACAACGTAGAAACAAAGTTGTTGTCAAAGATTAATGAGGGTGATACCACTTCAATGATTTTCTTTTTAAAGACAAAAGGAAAGAGTCGCGGTTACATTGAGAGGCAAGAAGTTGAAATGGATGTGGACGGGGATATGAATTTAACAGTTCAGTTCATTGAATAAATTAGTCAAGATTCCCAAACCGTTCCAACCGTTATTTAAACCAAAGAGATATAAGGTTTATTACGGAGGACGAGGCGGGGCTAAATCATGGAGTTTTGCTCTTTGCCTACTAATCATTGGTGCAAGGAAAAAAACCCGTGTTCTGTGTACGAGAGAAGTTCAATCGTCAATGAGAGAGTCAGTACATAAGCTGTTGACCACATGTATTGAGATGCTAGGTTATGAAAGGTTTTATACTGTGACTAGAGATGCTATTGTTGGCATGAACGGCAGTGAGTTCATCTTTCACGGAATACGACACGACCCCATGCAGATTAAATCTTTAGAGGGTATTGATATTTGTTGGGTGGAAGAAGCCCAAAAAATTAGCAATGAGAGTTGGGATGTACTCATCCCTACTGTGAGAAAAGCCAAAAGCGAAATTTGGATTTCGTTTAATCCTAGCTTAGCTACAGACCCAACGTATGACAGGTTTGTTGTGCCTGATAGAGAAGATACGCTAAAGGTGAAAGTTAATTATGACCAAAATCCTTACTTTTCGGAAGAGCTAAGAGCAGAAGCAGAATATCTTAAACAGTTAAACTACGATGAATATCTACATATTTGGAAAGGGGAGTGTAAGACATACTCAGCCTCACAGATTTTCAAGAATAAATACACGGTCGAAGATTTTGAAGCACCACCTGAAGCAGTGTTCTATTACGGATTAGACTGGGGTTTTTCACAAGACCCTACGGTCATCGTTCGATGTTTTATCTATGACCAATGTCTGTATATAGATTATGATGCAGGAGGTAGGCAAATTGAGCTAGATAATACCTATCGATTAATTGACTCCATACCTGACGCAAAACAATATACAATAAGAGCGGACTCAGCACGTCCAGAAAGTATTAGTTTTGTCAGGCGACAGGGCTATAAAATAGAATCAGTTCATAAGTGGGCTGGAAGTGTTGAAGACGGAGTAGAATTTATTAGAAGCTTTAGAAATGTTTTTATTCATACTAGGTGTACAGAAACCGCAGGTGAGTTTGCCAAGTATAGTTATAAGATTGATAGAGTAACAGGAGATATATTGCCTCAGATTATAGATAATCATAATCATTACATAGATGCGTTAAGATACGCCCTACAGCCGATGATTAAGCGCAAAGGTAAGCCAAAACTAGCAAGAGTCATAGGAGCATAAAATGGGAATTGAAAACAAACATCCGTATTACACAGAAGTGTCAGACCAATGGTCACGCATTCGAGATTCATATAACGGTAGCGATGCTATCAAATATAAAGGTGAAACATATCTGCCTAAGCTGAGTGGTCAGGACAAAGACCAGTACGATGCGTATAAGCTTAGAGCTATGTATTACAACGGTATTGAGAGAACAGTAAAAGGTCTTATCGGAGCGGTAATGCGTATTGAGCCTATCGTTGAAGCACCTGAAAAGGTTCAAGCTTGGCTGACTGATATTACAGGCACAGGTATTCCTTTGAATGATTTTATTAGTTATGTCATAAGTGAACAGCTACTAATGGGAAGACAAGGTATTTTGATTGACCGTACTGATGACCGTCCATATTTGACAGGCTACTGTACCGAGCAAATTACCAACTGGTTAGAAGATACAATTGTGTTACAAGAGACTTATAGAAAGGTTGACCCTAAAGACAAGTACAAGTCAGAATATAGTATTCAGTACAGAGAGTTGACCAAAGATGAAGATGGTAAGTATGTTGTTCGTATATGGCGAGATAACAAAGGTTGGTTTATTTGGCAGGAGATTTACCCTACTGAAAGAGGACAAGCTTTAGAAGGCATTCCATTTGTTGCTATGAGTGGCGATGGTTTCAATTTAGAGCCTGTTACATCTTCAATGTTAGCATTAGCCGATACAGGTATCTCGCTATACAGGACATCAGCAGACTTGGAGCATGGTCGTCATTTCACAGCATTACCAACGCCTTACGTTACCGGTATTGATTCTGATGCCGAATTAAGGATTGGTGCAGGTGAAGCTTGGATATTGCCTGATTCATCAAGTAGTGCAGGTTACTTAGAATTTAGTGGTCAAGGTCTTCAAGCTTTAGAAAAAGCTATGGAGGAAAAGCGTTCAATGATGGCTAGCCTTGGTGCGCAGTTACTACAGTCACAAAAGTCAGGCGTAGAAGCGGCAGACGCAATCAGATTAAGACAAAATGCTGAAGCCTCAACACTAGTTAGCACAGTTAAATCTGTAGAGAGGGCGGTAACTCACGCCCTTCAAGTTATGGCAGATTGGGAAGGTATTCAGGGAGATATTAAGATTACGCTTAACACTGACTTTGTTGATACTAAGATGGATTCAACTGATATGGTTTCACTAATGGGCGCATGGCAGTCTGGCGCTATTAGTCATGATACATTCCTATGGAATATGAAGCGTGGCGAGATATTACCGCCTGAGACATCTGTTGAAGATGAGAAAGGTTTGATTGACGTTGACCCTATGTTAGATGCCTAAAAGCGTAAATGAAATAGTAAAGGATGAGATTATCGGTCATTCAGTTGACCTTAATCGCCTTGAAACTCAAATGAAAAAAGATGTTGTCAAGGAGTTAAAAAACCTTGAGGCTGATTTAATTAAGAAGCTAGAGAAGTCAAATATCTTGAATGGTAAGCCAATGACTAAGTTTAAGCAGAAGAGATTAAAAGCTTTGCTTAAACAGACACAAGATACGATTCAAACAGCCTACAAACAAGCAAGAGACACTCTTAATACTGATTTAATTAAAGTGGCAGGTATATCTGAAGCTCAAACAATAAGTTCGCTTAATACTGCTATAAAGGTAGAGGCGCTTTCTACTGGTCTGAGTAAACAAGCATTAAAGTCAATTGCCTCGCAAACGCTTATCGACGGTGCGCCATCTAAAGAGTGGTGGAATCGAAGAGGAACTGCCTTTAAAGATAAGTTTTCAGATACAGTGCGAAAGGGAATGTTGGCAGGAGATACAACAGATAATGTTGTTCGCTCATTACGTGGTACGAGAGCTATGAGATACAAGGATGGCGTGTTGGCAGGAAATTACAGAAGTGCTGAAGCGTTAGTCCGTACATCTATTCAGACAGTTGCTAACGAAGCAAGAATTGAAACATACCGTGAGAACGATGATTTGATTAAAGGCTTTGAGTGGTCAGCAACCTTTGATAGTAGAACATCAGAAATATGCGCTTCACTAGATGGAAAACAGTGGGATTTAGAATACAATCCTCTTGGTCATGGTACACCTTTTCCAGGAATGATTGCTCATTGGAATTGTCGCTCGACTACCGTAGCTATTGTTAAAAGTTGGAAAGAGTTAGGCGCTAAAGGAAAGTTTAAAGAGATTCCAAAAAGCACTAAAGCCTCTATGGATGGTCAAGTATCAGGCAAGAAGAATTATGAAGCTTGGCTTAAAGGAAAATCCAAAGCGGTACAAGAGGATGTTCTTGGTGTAGGTAAACGAAAACTATGGAAAGAAGATAAGTTGAAATTCAGTGATTTGGTTAGCGGAAGTGGAAAGCCTTTAACTCTTGAACAGTTGCATACAAAGTTAAATATAAAATAGTTTCACTTTTTCTGTGTTTTCTATAAAATACAGCATTGTCAGTGACAATTATTAATTATTCGGAGAATAACATGAGTGAACCAAAAACCTACACGGAAGAAGAATTCCTAGAACTACAACAAAAAGCAGACGACACTAGAGCGAAGTTAGACGAATTTCGCGCTAACAATGTAAAGCTGTTAAAAGACATGGATGCGTTGAGTGCTAAATTTGATGGTATTGATTTAGATAACTACAATGAGCTATTGAAGCAACAGCAAGAGCAAAAAGACAAAACACTAATAGACGCAGGTAAGATTGATGAGCTATTAGAAGAGCGTACTAAAGCTATGATTAAAACTCATAACAATGAGCTTGAGAAAATTCAAGACGAGAATACTACGCTACAAAGTCAGTTAGCAGGATTAGTTATTGATAGTGCTGTAAGAGACTCAGCTGTTAAATCAGGTGTTGTCGAAACAGCTATTAATGATATTCTTTTACGTTCTAAGGCGGTATTCAACTTGGTAGATGGTAAAGCCATTCCCCATGATAGTGACGGTAACATTGTTTACGGTAGCTCTTCGGCAGACCCTATGACAGTAGAAGAGTGGGTTAAGGCACAACAAGACGAAGCACCTCATTTGTTCAAATCATCACAAGGTGGTGGTTCAGAACACGGTAAAGCTTTCGTGGGCGCAGGCTCAAAAGATATGACCTCATTAGAGAAGCTTCAAGTAGGCTTCGCTAAATAAACTCACCCCTTGTGAGTAGATAAAAAACTCTCTCCTCAAGTTTGATTTTTTAGCCCCCTTAATTGGGGGTTTTTTTATTTAGTTGACATATTGTTGAAAGATATGATATATTAGCGATAACTCGTCATAGAATGGCGTTTAACCCTACATTGAACCAGTGGTGATATAGTAGTAGAATATTTTTTTTCTGCCCTATACCAAAAATGGGCAATATAGGAGAATGCATTATGGCATCTGTAACTCTAGCTGAATCAGCTAAACTTTCACAGGATATGCTAGTACAAGGCGTTATTGAAAACGTCATTACAGTAAATCCATTTTATGACATCTTACCGTTTCAATCTATTGATGGTAACGCTCTATCTTACAACCGCGAAAATGCTTTAGGCGCAGCGGAGTGGGCAGGCGTAGGTAGTACAATTTCTGCTGGTAAAGCGGCAGCGACGTTTGACACTGTAACTTCAACACTAACAACTTTAGTTGGTGACGCAGAAGTAAACGGTTTAATCCAAGCTACACGTTCAAACATTACTGACCAAAAGGCAGCGCAAGTTGCTTCTAAGGCTAAGTCAATCGGTCGTGCTTACCAAGACAAAATGATTAATGGCGATGGTACTTCAGACACTATCACAGGTTTGCTTTCATTAGTGGCATCTGGTCAAACAAAGACAGGCGCAACTAACGGTTCTGACTTATCTTACGATTTGTTAGATGAGACTTTAGACAAGGTAACTGATAAAGATGGTACTGTTGATTACATGTTAATGAACGCTCGTACTATCCGTTCATACTACGCATTGCTTAGAGCACTAGGTGGCGCAGGCATCGGTGAAGTTATGACTTTACCTTCAGGTGTTCAAGTTCCTACTTACCGTGGTATTCCGATTTTCCGTAATGACTACATTCCGATTAATCAGACACGTGGTACATCTACTTCTTGTACTTCAATCGTTATGGGTACTTTGGATGATGGTTCTATGTCACATGGTATCGCAGGCTTAACAGCTTCAGGTAACGCAGGTATCTCTATTGAAGAGATTGGCTCTAGTGAAACTAAAGACGAGACTATTACTCGTGTTAAGTTCTACAACGGTCTAGCTAACTTCTCTGAGAAGGGTCTAGCAATGTTGAACGGTATTAAAAACTAATACAGTTTGACGACAAAATCCTCCTTTGTTTAGTTACACTGGGGGTACTAATTAAGGAAATACTATGGCATTAGACGCAACTCCAAACGGCTCTTCTTCGGATAGTTATGTTTCAGTATCAGACGCTGATGCCTACCACGCAAAACATTTATACGCCTCGACTTGGACTAACGCTTCAGAAGATAATAAAGAGATAGCATTAAAGATGGCTACTCGTATATTAGATGAAAAGATTGAATGGTCAGGTTCAAAAGCTTCTAGCACTCAAGCACTAGCTTGGGGTAGGACTAATGTTACTGATGATGGATACATTGTATCTTCATCTATTATTCCACAACCGGTAAAGAATGCTACAGCTGAATTTGCTAGACACTTATTATCAGCAGACCCAACAGGCGATGCTCAAGGTAAAGGTTTAGAAAGTATGAGCGTAGGTTCTATTTCACTTACATTTGACAAGACTGATACAGCAGGCGTTATGCCTTCAATCGTTCAAGAAATGTTAAGAGGTTGGGGTACAATCCATGCTCGTGCTAAATTTGGCACGGTGGCGGTAGTGAGAACCTAATGGGCTTGAGAGATGCGCTACTTAGCGCAGTAAGTTCAGCTATTACAGCGACAGGCGACATCGCAGAGGAATTAACCTATATTGTTAAAACAAACGCTAAATACGATATTTATTCAGGCAAGAAAGAAGCTACTGAAACTCAGTACACTCTTAAAGCCATTGTTACAGTCGGTGCTGAAAAAAGTAAAGTCGGTGAAATAGCAACAGGCAATACAGGAGAGTTAAGCGTCCTATTTGCTTCTAAGGGTCTTACGTTTACGCCAAAAACCAATGATATTATCATTCGTGATTCAGAGCGTTATACTGTGAATAAGATTGACACAGACCCTGCTAACGCTTCCTATACTCTAACTATTAGGAGGGTTGGATGAGCGTTCAATCATTTGGTGCTGACTTAAAATTATTCAGTAAAAAAACTGGAGTAAGTGTCGAGACTGCGGTTCGTAAAGTTGCACTAGAGGTATTTGATGGTGTTACTGAAAAGACCCCTGTTGATACAGGACGCGCTAAAGGTAATTGGAATATGTCTATCGACTCTATGGATACATCAGTTAATGATAATGCTTCTAGCACATCACAAGGACAGCCTGCTAAAGCTCCAAGTTTAATCACGTATCGCGGATTGAGAAATATTTATATTACTAATTCATTGCCTTATATTTTTGCATTAGAACATGGGCATAGTGGCAAAGCGCCACACGGCATGCTATCAATTACAGTTAATGAAATCAGGTCTAGTTTATTATGAGTTTTGTAAATGAACGTCTAGCTATTGAAAATAGACTTGAAGAGTATTGGAATATCACCCCAATAGCTTGGGCGAATGTTGATTTTGATGTGCCTAATAATAATGATTGGATAAAACTGTCTATCCTGAATGGCAAGAGTAGCTATAGGGCTATTAATTATAAAAAAAGACATACAGGTGTTATATCAATACAAGTTTTTACACCTGTAAATACAGGAGCTAACAAAGTTCGAGAATATAGTGATACAATAGCAAGCATATTCGATAGCAAGAAATTTAACGGGGTTGTGTGCGATGTTGCGAGTATTGCGACAATAGGGGCAGATGACAGGTTTTATCAAGTGAATGTAACAATTCCATATTGGAGAGACGAATGAAAGAAATAGTTTTATATCCGCCTAATGGTGGAAAAGACGGTGTAACGCCACACCTTTCAAAGATTGAAGAAATGAAGGCGAAAGGTTGGACGGAAAAGTCTAAAACAAAATCTAAAGTAACGGTAAAGGAGAAAGACAATGGGAATTCATAAAGGCAGCGAAGGTATAGCTAAGATTGGCTCAGCAACAATCGCAGAAGTAAAGGATTGGAGTATCTCTGAATCAGCAGATACTATTGATACAACAAAAATGGGTGACACAGCAAGGACTAAAGTTGTAGGTTTAACCTCAGCTAGTGGTTCAATGACTGCTATGTGGGATGAGACTGATACAACAGGTCAAGGTGCTATGACAGTAGGCGCAGAAATTGCATTAAAGCTGTACCCTGAAGGTGCTACAACGGGAGATATTTTTGCCTCTTTATCAGCGATTGTTACTGAGAAGGGTGTATCTACTACATTAGACGGTGTTGTTGAGACTTCAGTTTCATTTGAAGCTAACGGTGTTGTTACTTGGGCTGCGGTTGCATAATGGGAATTAAAGATAACGCATTAGCTCAGTTTCATGAGAGATTGTCAGGAGAGTTATTATCTATTGATGTTCCCGAATGGAGTACCAAAGATGAACAAGTAAAAGTTTATTACAAAGGTGCTATGACCGGTAAACAGCAGGCTCAAATCTTCAAACACTATTCAGATGGAAATCAAGTTGAAGCCGTCTTTATGTCTTTGATTATGAGAGCACTAGATGCTGACGGTAAAGCTATTTGGCGAGCTAACGAATTATCTGAAATGATGAGAGATTATGACCCTGATGTAGTTGGTCGTATTGTTGAAGAGATTTCAGCCACAGAACTTACGGTAGAGCAAGTAAAAAAGTCTTAAAGTCCGACAAGGACTTAATGTTTTATTGTTCTTTAGCTGATAGACAAAACAAGTCTTTAGCTGAAGTTATGGATATGACTAATACGGAAGTTGTTACTTGGGCTGCTTATTATAATTTAAAGGATGAGAGCCATGGCTAGTTTAGCGGTACTTGGAGTAAGGATTGATTCTACAAAAGCATTAGCGTCACTTCATGCTCTTGATAATAAATTAAATAAAGTTGGCTTATCGAGCGCCACAGTAGGTGCAAAGCTTGCTAAGTTCGGAAAGATTGCAGGTCTTGCCATAGGTGGTCTTGCTGTTACTTCAATTAAAACAGCGGCAGACTTCGAGCAATCGATGAACAAGGTTTCTGCTATCGGCGGAAGCACAGGTAAAACTCTCTTAGCATTAGAAAATCAAGCCCGTGACTTAGGTAAGTCCACTGTGTTCTCAGCCTCTGAAGCTGCGGATGGAATGACCTTCTTAGCTATGGCAGGCTTTAATGCTGAACAAACTATGGCAGCAATGCCGGGTGTGTTAAACCTAGCTGCAGCATCATCTACAGACTTAGCAACGTCTGCCGATATTGCTTCTAACATTCTTTCAGGTTTAGGATTAGGTGCTAACAAAACAGGTAAGCTTGTTGATGTAATGGCGAAATCTACATCTAGTGCCAACATGAATGTTATAGAGCTTGGTGAGGCTATGAAGATGTCAGCGCCAATGGCTAAGACAGCAGGATTGTCAATGTCAGGAATGACAGCTGTTATCGGTAAGATGGCAGACGCAGGTATTAAAGGTTCACTTGCAGGTACAGCATTAAGAGCAGGTATTGTTAAACTTCTAAAACCAACTACAGAATCTAAAGATGCCCTTTATGATTTACAGGTTGGTATTACTAATACAGACGGTACGATGAGAAACTTCATCGACATATTGGCAGACTTAGAAACAGCCGGAGCAAGTGCAACTGATATGGTTGACATATTCGGTCAGCGTTCAGGGCCTGCTCTTATGGCTGCAATGTCTCAAGGTGTTGGCTCTATGAAAGAGTTAAGAAAAGAGCTTGATAATTCCGGTGGTGCTGCTAAGAAGATGGCAGACACTCAGCTTCAAGGATTGAACGGTGCACTCAAGAAGTTAAACTCAGCTTGGGAAGAGTTACAAATTAAATTCGGTAAGACCGGAGTTTTGTCTGCTGTAACAAGAAAGATTGAAGAATTGACTGATGCCCTAGGTAAGCCTGAAACGATTGAGAAAATCAAAGAATTTGGTCGTGGTTTATTGGACGTTGGTAGTGCTATGAAAGTAGTATTTGATGCAGTAAACAGTATGCCACCCTTTATGAAAGAAGTTGGTGTGATAATGTTCTTTTTAGGTGGTAAAAAAGCCAAACTAATAGTAGCGGCTTTATCAGGTATTTCTTATGGAATAGGAAAGATTGGTGAAGTAATTACAAAGGTTTCAGGTGGTGCTAAGAAACCATCAACCGAATTAGTTGATATTTTTGGTGAAGGTAATAACCAAGTAAAAGCATGGCGTGAGTCTATTAGGCAATTAGGCAAACAAGCAGAAACCCTTAGAACTACAGGAATGTATAACGGCATGAAAGTAGAAGCCGAAGACCAGCAGGCTGTACTTAATGCTTTAAGTGTTACTATGGCGAATATGGCTAAACAGGCTGAAGAGGTAAAGATTAAACTTGCAAAACCTGTTTCTGATACGAATTTAGCGGTCACACCAAAACCTGCTCCACCAACAACCCCTGATGATGTAAAAGCCAAAGAATTAACTTGGCTTGATAACATGAAGAATAGTTGGAAAGGTGTTTCCGGTGGTATTAAGGAATATATCAAGTTTGGTAGTGACGCTGAAAACCAACAACAAGCACTTAGTGACGTTGGAATGAAGTTCGCAACCTCAATGGAAGATGCTTTCGTTAAAATGGCTATGGGTGGAAAAGTATCATTTAAAGATATGGCACGCTCAATTATAGCTGATTTACTCAGGATTCAAATTAGACAGGCAATGATAGGTGCGTTTAATTTTGGTGGTTCTAGCAATATATTTAAAGCTGAAGGCGGCACTGTAACTGGTAACAAACCTTACATCGTTGGTGAAGAAGGGCCTGAATTATTTATGCCGGGCAAGACAGGTGCAATTATTCCAAATGGAAATGTTGCAAGTGGAGCGACTTCAAACTCTAATACCAACGTAAATGTCAGCTTCAACATTACAGCAAATGACACAGACGGATTTGATGATTTATTAGACTCTCGTAGGGGCATGATTGTAGGTATTATCAATCAAGCAATGAACGATAGAGGAATTACAGGGGTGACAACATAATGGCATATCCAACTACACCCGTATTTCAGTCAGTGAACCTAAAGTCTAATGATAAGACCTTAACATCACAGACAGTAAACGGTAGAACACAATCAAGAAAACTAGCAAGTCAGTATTGGGAATTTTCAGCTAAATATCCACCTATGACACAAGCAGACTTTATGCCTGTGTATGCTTATGTAATGAAGCAACAAGGGCAGTCAGAGACGTTCACAGTGAGAATACCTGTATTAGAAGATGCTAGAGGTACAGCATCAGGTACATTCACAGTAAACGGTGCTAAGTCAGCAGGTCAAACTACAATTGTGGTAGATGGAATAACAGGCACAGTAGTAGAGGGTGACATGATTAAATTTAGCCATGATAAGGTCTATATGGTCGTTGGTCATACCGAAACATCAGGCAACACAACATCTATCGAAATACAGCCACCTCTGCGCTCTAGTGTAGCAAATAACGAAACAATTAACTACGACAACGTAGAAATGAAGGTAAGGCTAAGAAACGACATTCAGTCATTTGGTATGAGCAATGATGGTCTATTCAGATATGAAGTGGATTTCATTGAAGCATTATGAGTAGAAGCCTACACACAGATGTACAAACTGAGATTGCTAAAGATGGGATGGATATATGTCACTTGTTGGAAATACACCTAACATCAACGTCATATCTTACAGACGCAGGACAAGACATAAGCTACAACAGCAACACCTATGTAGCCAGTAGCCACTACCTGAACGTAGAAACAGTCAAAGAAACATCAGAAGTAACAGTTGGAACTACAAAACTAAGAATGTCAGGCGTAGAACAGTCGTTTATATCAGCATTCCTAACTAACGGCTACGTGGCACGTCAGATTAGAGTGTTAAGAGCATTCCTAGACGCAAACAATAACATTATAGGAACGCCGGTACTGATTTACGATGGTCGTATTCATGGATATGCTGTAAAGGACTCAGATAAAGACTCAATCATGGAAATTGACGTAGCATCACATTGGTCAGACTTTGAAAAGAAATCAGGTAGAGCAACCAACAGCAACTCTCAAGGGTTACATTTCACAGGTGACAAAGGATTTGACTTCGCCGCTAATATTGTTAAAGACTTAAAGTGGGGTAGAACATAATGTGGGGCTGGTTAGTAAACTTTGCCGTATCGGCTGTAATATCATGGGTATTAAGACCTGATGAAATAGAGCCTGAAGAGCAACAGGACGGTACGCTACTCAACAAACAGAGTAACATCGCACAGATACCTGTAATCTACGGTGAGCGCAAAGTAGGTGGCACACGAGTATTTGTAGAAACAAGTGGCTCAGATAACCAATACTTGTATATTGCTTTAGTGTTATGTGAAGGCGAAGTAAACAGCATTGGTCAGATTTGGATTAACGATGTACTATCAACAGACAGCAAGTTTAGTGGGTTAATATCAATCAACAAGCACGTTGGTACAGACAGTCAAACAGTGTGTTCGGTATTAAGTGGCGCACCGAGTTGGACAACAGACCATAGATTAAGAGGTGTGGCATATCTAGGTATTAGATTAAAGTGGGATAGAGACGTATTCGGGTCAATTCCTACAATCATGACACAGGTACAAGGTAGAAAAGTGTTAGACCCACGTACAGGTGGCACATATTATTCAGCAAACACAGCACTATGTTTGTTGGACTACTTACAAAACACTAGATACGGTAAAGGCATACCAACTACATCGTTTGAGACAGACTACGCTTCATGGAAGACCGCAGCAGATATTTGTGACGCAGACGTAACGCCGTTTTCAGGTGGTAGCACAATTAAAACATTCCAATGTAACGCAGTATTAAGAACTGACGCTACACTGATGAACAACGTGAAGCAAATCCTATCAGGAATGAGAGGGTTGTTGCCATACACTCAAGGCATCTATAAGCTCGTGCTAGAAAGAGCAGGTACAGCTTATTTTGCATTTACTGAAGACCATATTATTGACGGTATTACGTTTGAAGGCGAGAAAAAGAGCAATAGATACAACCGAGTCATTGCTACGTTCACAAACCCTGATAACAACTGGCAAGAAGACCAAGTAGAGTACCCTGATGCCGGTAGTAGTGAATACACGACATTATTGTCAGACGATGACGGGTTTCAGTTAGAGCATAGAGTAAACCTGCCTACGATAACAAACGTGTATCAGGCAAAACACATCGCACAGACAATCCTTAAAAAATCACGTCAAAGTATTAGATGTTCTTTCCTATCAACAGCAGAAGCACTACAAATAGCAATCGGCGACATTGTATCGGTTACACACACGACTCCGGGTTGGTCAGCAAAGCCATTCAGAGTAATGGGATTAGACCTTAAATCAGATGGCAACGTAGTTGTAACACTAACAGAGCATCAAGACTCAGTATATAGTTGGGCATCATCAACAGAAGTGGCAGTAATACCTGATACAAACCTACCTGACCCTTATGGGGTATCAGCACCAACAGGATTAACAGTTTCAAGTGGCGAGAACTACCAAGTAACAAACGAAGACGGCTCAACAAGTCCTAGAATATATGTAGCATGGACAGCATCAAACGATAGTTTTGTAGATAGCTATGTACTACAAGTTAGGGTAGCAGGTGGAACGCCATCAGAAAACCCTTGGGATATAGAACACACAACGGACAGCACGCCTATCTATATTACAGGCGTAGCATCAGGTACAACGATTGATGTAAGAATTAAAGCAGTAAATTCTATGGGCGTATCATCTTCATGGGTTCAAGTTGATAACCACGCTATTGCAGCACTAGTAGGTGGTGGCGCAGGTGGTGTAACTACATTCTCACAAACTTCAGCACCAACAGCAGACCTAGAAGTAGGCGACTTATGGTTTGATACAGACGACAGCAACAAGATGTATAGATATGAAGGCTCTCCAACACCTGCTTGGGTGGCTAAAACAGGTACGTTGGCAAATATTGACGTACCACCAACACTATCAACTATAACGCCAGCAGTAGGAACGGTAACATCAGGAACTATAAAGGTTGGTTCAGGTGGCATTAACATCACATCAAGCACAACTCCTGACGCATCGCGTATTCAAATAACTAACGAAGCCCTAGAAGTGTATGATGGCACAGCGTTAAGAGTTAGAATCGGTAAATTATCATGAGCTATGGTTTTGAGTTACGCGCACCAAATGGTACAGACGTATGGATGACAACAGCAAACTTCGGTCTGATGATAGCAGACTCGTTTGACGTAACAGCGAATACAAGTGGCTCAAAGTCATATCCTAACCTTAATTGGCATAACAATATATACGCACAAGAAACAACGAGCATATCAGGCTCTGTTTTTTCACGAACACTATCATCACATTCATTTGTGAATATAACAATCAGTGTTGACGGTTCAAACGTGCCTACAATCAGTTGGACACCCCACAACTCACGTTCAGCTTGTTTGGGTGGAGAGAATAACGATACAACCGCATACGAAAAGTCATCAGGGTCTGCTTATGCGCACTTATGTGCTTCAGGCGATAAAAGACCTGATATTAGAATTGTGGTGATGGTTGGTTAATGGCATACGGCGCACTATTTGAGGGTAGATTAGGAAATGTTCTGTTTTCAGATACAACGCCGTCTATTGTATTTATGGGTAAAGCTACCAAGACAAGCAATTATGGTACAAGGCTAAGTCATATCGGTGGCGAATATTTATATATGCAAGATTGGTATAGTGGAGACTTGACTAGATATTCATTCAGAAAATATGGTGTGCCTGATGACCAGTTTAAATATTATTGGAATTGGCGCAACTTGGCTTCAGGAACAACAACACTAGGTAGATACGATGATTGTAGAACACTTGAATACACGGTAGAAGCCTACGACAAGCCGTTAGTTTTTATGCAATTTTTAGACCCTGATAACTATGGTGGTCTAGTTATGAAAATTGAAGACAGTGGCTCAACAGGTACTAGAGGTTACGTTGTATGGACAATAACCGTCTTGTTATATTATGACACAGCAGGTACGCACGCCACCGCAGCAGACAAGATTGTATTGTATTGTTTTAGTCAAATGGATAGCACATACGGTAGCACGAACTACGGGATGCATATTAAAAATATTGTAGGCTCTACAATGTATCACTCAGACTTCGCACCTTGTCAGATTAAAGAGATGATGACTATCACAACAGGTACAGACCCATCGGTAGACTTCTCATCAACTCTACTAGACCCTACAGGTACAGATTTTGGAACTATATCTAAGCCGTGTTACTTTTCCCAAGATTGGGGAAGGTTAAGCGATTACACATTAATGCACGTTGGGTATCAAGGTAGTTTTATAAGATTAGAAACAATACTATTCCCTTATTCTATTAAATATGTAAGCGGAGATGATTTCAGTGCGCAATTTGGTGGAAATTCGTTGTTTGATTATGTTTGGACAAGTACGGCAAAGTCGCAAGAGTTTAACGGTGCAAGTTCAGTGGTATGGGCAGTAATTGATGGGGCAGACTATGACTGATGAACCTGAGTTGATTGTAAGAGCGGAATATAGTAAGATAAGCATCAACAAAGCAAGGTTTGATGAAATAGCAAACTCTAGTTTTACTTCAGGTGGCAGTGTCGCTGTTATAAAGCTAAAGCCAATGCGCATAGAGCGTGATGGCATAGAAGAATTATTATTAAATGATAAACTGTTAGCATACAAAGACGACACAGGTTATTACGAAACACAGGAGTAAATATGGCATATACTAAACGCAAGGCGCTACCTACTCAAAGTTACCTTGAAGAATGCTTTGAAGTAAAGAGCGGTGGCATATATTGGAAAGAGCGACCAAGCTATCATTTTACATCAGGCGTTGGGAAAGCATCAGGTGCAAAGCTAGCAGGTAATAAGGTTGTTGGTAGAACGGCATCAAAAGGTTACAGACAAGTTAGGTTGGAAGGTGTATCGTATTATTTACACAGATTAGTGTATAAACTTACGCATGATACAGAGCCTGAGCTTATTGACCATATAGATGGTGACTGTGAAAACAACCACCCTACAAACTTGCGCTCGGCTTCACATAGTGAAAATAAATTCAATAGAAAAAAACCCAAGAATAATTCTTCAGGTTACAAAGGGGTATCGTTTCATAAGAAAAACAAAAAGTGGGTTTCTCAGTTAAACTACAAAGGCAAGCATATTCACATAGGGTGTTTTGATTCGCCTAAAAACGCACATTTAGCATATTTAAAAAAAGCACAATCACTAGTTGGTGGTTTTGCATTAGGAGGGTAGAACTATCGCATATTACAACACAATTAAACTAGTATCAGGTGATGACCTTCCTGAATTAAATATTACGCTACGAGACAGTAACCTCGCCGCAACAGGTGCAACGCTAGACATTACAGACCCATCAACATGGAATCCGATTGACCTAACAGACGTATCAGCAGTGAGACTAAAGTTTAGACAGGTAGGCTCAACAACACTTCAAGCAACGATTAGCTGTACCAAGGTAGCACCTTACACAGACGGTCATGTGATTATGAATTGGGGATTAACAGACCTAGACTCAATCAGTGGCGATTATGAAGCTGAAATTGAGTTGGAATACACAAACGGTAAATTCATGTCTGTACCTGACCTATTGAAGTTTGACGTAAGAGCAGGATTCTAAAATGGCTATCAGAGCGACAATAACAGTTGTTCGCGCATCAGCAGACCCTACCTATGTAGCACTGTCCGCTAATACAACTAATGTCAACGCAGAAGCGATAGCATTTGTTAATCCTGACTCAAAGAATCAGTGGTTTTATGAGACGACTACGCTAAGTGACATACAGTTTAGCCTTGTAGAGAAAAACCTATCAGAGACAATAACGCTAAGCGAGACTTCTAGTTGGAACTTTGACAAAGGCGCACCTGAGACACTAGCATTAGTTGAGAGTTTTGTTAGGGCTGTATCTTACAATAGAACATTCACTGACGCATTTACCCTAGACGACCTAAGTCAAATTGACAAAGACTTCTACGGTAACAAGGGCAATGTAGCATTCATGACTGATATTATCGGTCTAGACCAAACTAAGGTACTGACTGATAGTTACACGGTTGGCGATGTGATAACAGTAGCAGTAGACTATATAAGAGAGTTTACTGACAGCTATTCATTTGCAGACGACGCGGTATATACATTCGTTAAAAATGTAAGCGATGCCTTTACGCTAGACGACTCAGCCTTGATTAATAAAGACTTCACAGGCGATAAGGGTAATGTATTTGGATTCAGTGATTTATTAGGTAACGACTTCGGAAAAGCATTGACGGATAACATCTCGCAACTAGACGAAGTATCTATCCTACAAGACCTTAATAAGTCAGACTCTACCACTTTATCAGATGTTTACGAAACTACGCTAAATAAGGCAATATCAGACGCATTCACACTAGATGACGCACTACAAGTAGACAAAGATTACTTCGGAAACAAAGGAAACGTCTTAGGCTTCAGTGATGTGCTTAGTTATGACGCAAGTAAAGAGGTAACAGACGCACTAGCACTTGTTGAATTAGTAGGATTTGTATTAAACCACCCTGTAGAAGATTCATACACGGTAACAGATACAAACGTAGTACATCCAAACCTAGGGAAAAGCGAGACACTAAGTTTCAGCGATACTTATATTCGTAACATTATGAAAGGCTTGAGTGATGCTTTTGCCCTTGATGATACAGCACAAATAAACAAAGACACAGATGCTACGAAAGGCAACGTATTTGGCTTTAGTGATGTATTCAGCAGAACAGTATCTTACGATAGAGATTATTCAGATAGCTTCGGCTTTAGTGATACATTAAGCAGAACAGTATCATTTGTAAGAGCGTACAGTGATAGCTACTCGCTTGATGAGGTTAGAGACGTACATCTATCCAAAACATTTACTGACACGTTTACAGTCTACGATGAGAGACCAAACGCACTGAACGTCAGTATGCTCAATACGCAGTCTTTAAACGCTACAGATATGGCAGTCACTGTTGCCGAAGGTGTAGATAAGAATGACGCTTTAGTATTTAGCGAAATAACAGCATTCAATCACGATAAAGGATTAGGCGAAAGTCTTACATTTAGCGATGATTATGGTTTACAATTAGTAAAAACTTTATCTGATGGCTTTGCCTTAGATGATTCCGCCTTAGTTGACAAAGACTATTTTGGTAATAAGGGCAATATAGTAGGAGTTTCTGACCAAGTAACCGTAGAATATTTTTACGGTGGATTGCTAGGACAAGCTCCATTAAACGTAGTTAATTTAAACTAGGAGAAATAATATGATTAACGATAACTTAGCACTAACAGGCGCATTATCAATCGCAATTAACGATGAAGTAGTACAAGAAACAAACAACCTTGTAGTAACAGCAGGTAAAGAATGGGTAGCAGACCGTATGTCTGATGCTAATACAGTGATGACTCACATGGCTATTGGTACAGGCACAACCGCAGCGGCAGCAGGCGATACAGCACTAGGTACTCAACTAGATAGAAACGCACTTACCACTTCAGGTGGTACAGTATCAGGTGCGACTATTACTTATGCTTGTACTTGGGCAGCAGGTGATGGTACAGGTGCTATTACAGAAGCAGGTATCTTTGACGCATCAACAGGTGGCGACATGCTAGCACGTACTGTATTTTCAGTAGTAAACAAAGGTTCAGCTGACTCAATGACTATTACTTGGACTATCACAGTATCATAATAACAATCTAATACAAGGAGGACAGCTATGGCTGTTAAGTTTAGTAACAATGCGGTCACTACACTGTCCGCCGGTATTTCGGCAGGTGCTACGAGTTTCACAGTAGCATCAGCATCCCTATTCCCAACACTCGCTTCGGGTGATTGGACTTACGTATCTCTAACTTCTGAAGTTGTTAAAGTAACAGCTATTTCAGGCACTACATTCACTTGTGACGCTGTAACCAATGCTCATGGCAGTGGCGAAAGCGTAGAGCTAAGAATGACAGCAGAGTTGTTAAATGACTTTGCTGAAGACACAGAATCATTACCTCTAGCAGGTGGCACTCTAACTGGCAACTTATCACTTGGTGATAACGTCAAGGCTAAGTTTGGTGCTAGTGATGACCTACAGATTTATCACGATGGTAGTAATTCAATCATTAAGGATGATGGCACTGGTGATTTAAAGGTTTTAGCTAATCAGTTTGCTATTAAG